>VFQP010000554.1_pt1 | contig 68783 bp, 76 predicted proteins | sample 3512351 | NCBI WGS metagenome assembly VFQP01 (sample SAMN10412372, study PRJNA504923) | tailings metagenome | isolation source: Relicate 1 Philex TSF1 revegetated site | place: Philippines: Tuba, Benguet | collected 2017-08-29
CCGCACAAGATGATGTGTGTGATAGGGCCGAACCGGAATTAAAGGGATAAGCCTTTTGCCAAGCTGTATGAGGCCGCTGAAGTTTGGGTGGGCTTCATGAGTGCAGCGCGCTCACATATCGCATCATCACCGGTTACAGTTGCCGGTGGAGTTAGGTTCATCAACTACGGTGCGGCAATCAACCAAGCGAAGTCAATCGCCGAATTTAAGTTCAATGCGCCGAATTCGGTTTCACGGATTCTTGCGGACGCAGTGAAGAATCCACAACTTTCCGTTGCTTTGAGGGCTGTCCTTCCGAAGTTGACAAGCATGGGCGCTCTATTCGCTCGGGAAGCTTTACTTGGATTGCCATCAAGGGACAATCAACAAGCCTATCTAAATAGTGTCAAGAGTTCTGACGATAGCACACTTGTGACCGCATCAATGCGTTCACTGAAGCGGGCATACCTGGGAAGTGGCCGAAACACAGAAGTTCGCGCTCATACCTCCGGAATAGTTGAGGGAATTCGCAAGGCAGTTGGCGAGCGTGCCCTTGGCGATCCGAGTGCGCTCAATAAGCAGAGGCTTCTACGCGATATGAAGGCCGCAGCGGCGGAAAAAAGACGGGGAGATTAACCCTCGACGAAGATGTGTAGGTTAGACTTATGATTATTGCAGTCATGCGTAGTGTTGCCCTTAACATGCCCCGATAGTTGCATCGCCGTCACCCAAATTAGGTGCTATCGGTGACACTAACGCCCCAACCGCTTCGCCCTTTCCGCCATCCTCACCATCTGCGCGCTTGCTGTCACCGCAGCGCTCCGCACACCTCCAGGCGCCTGAATTACCCCTCGCCCGATCGCCTCACCCGTAGTGAGCGCACCGATCCGCGCCCTGCCCTTGACGCCGTCGGTATTGAAGACCCCCCGCATGATCCCGGCCGAGCCAGCGACCACTGCGGGCGTCGCAGCCACCATCAGGTTCCCCGAGATCCCCCGCACAATCAGGGGCGTTGCCGCGACGAAGCCCTTGGCCAGGAACACCATGACGAAGAACGGCACCAGCGAGCCGATGTTGGTGGCTGAGTTCGGATCACCGAGCTGGGCCAGCAGCGAATTCGCCATGCCGACCACGGTCGAGAACATGGCGGCGATGACGATGGGGTAGAAGGCGTAGCTGATCGTCGTCGAGACCCATCTGTGGAAGAAATCCTTGGTCGCATCGAAGAGCGACAGCGCGATCATGATCGGCGCGAGGCCGAGCATCAGGGTCAGCATCATCTTGGCGAAGATGAGGACGATGCCCGTCATGAAGCCAAGGAGGCTCAAGAGCACCAGGCCGATGCCGCCGAGGATCGCGCCCGTCATCCAGTTCAGATTGCTGCCGATCGCGTTCAAATATGTCGCGAAGCGCTCAATCAGGTTGTCGAACTCTCCCGCGAAATGGGTTGCGCCTGCGCCACCTCCGCCGACGGAGGAAACCAGCGCGCCGGCGACGTAGTCGAGGCCCCCGATCACGGCATTAGACACAGCGTTGAAGTTGGCCCAGTTGAAGGCGAATAGCCCTATCAGCATCAGCTTGATCAGGTACCAGAAGAAGCTAGCCCCATCCATGCTGCGGAACTGGAATGACATGTTGATGCAGACGCCGATCAGCGAAAGCGTGACCATCAGCAGGACGATCGTGCCGGTATTACTCGCCACTGCCCCGAACTGGGACTCGGCGGCATCGACAAGGAAACCGTCAGCGGTTTCGACCATCCAGCTGACGACGCTCATTACCAGTTGCCCTGAGCTTCGCAGATGTCCTGAACCGCATGGCGCAGATCGTTGCGCTGCTGCCGGATGTCCCGCTGCGCTGCCGTGTGTTCCGCGGCTGAGGCCAGGAGATACCGTTCGTTGAATTCTTCAGAGGCATCTTCCCATTCCGGGAAGCGGACTTCGCAGCCGCAGTCGCCGGTATCGACGATTTGTTCCCATGCGCGCAGTTCATACAGGTCCATCAACGTCAGCGCCTTGTAGGCCTCACGCGGGTGAACCTCGTCCATCCAGGTCGGACGTGCGGGCCGGTCGTTGCAGATCCGGTATTGCTGGGGCGACATGGTTACGGTGAGATCATTCGTGACCTGAGGCGAGGTCTGGGCCGCGAGCGGCGCGGCCAGCAGGGTGACAGCTGCGGCGAGGGTGGTCTGGCGCATGGGGATTTCCTTTCGGGTCATTCGGCGGCGACCGTTGGGCGCTTTGTGCCTCCGGTTCCGGCCGTGTTCTGGTCTGGATGTCTCGCCTGCCCCGGCAGGAAGAACTCGGTGATGCCGCGGGCACCGTCGTGACGACCGGCCTGGATGATCACGTCGATGGAGCCCTTGATGTAGTCGACCATGTCGGCATAGGTCATCGGCACATCGGTCTTGAGCGCCGCTATGGCAAGCCGGCGCACGGCCAGTTGCGGGGTCTCAGCATGCAGCGTGGTGAGCGAGCCGCCATGGCCGGTGTTGATGGCTTCGAGGAAGGTCATGGCCTCGCGGCCCCGGACCTCGCCCAGCACGATCCGGTCGGGCCGCATCCGCAGGGTCGAGGCCAGAAGCACATCGGCGCTACGGGCATCGGTGTCCCGGTCTGCGATCAGCGTTACGGCATTCGGCTGCTCGGGGCGCAGTTCGGCGGCCTCTTCGATCGTGATTATCCGCTCTTCAGGCGGGATCAGGGAGAGGATCTTGCGCGCCGCCACCGTCTTACCGGTCGAGGTGCCGCCCGAGACGATCATGTTGAGCTTGTTCTCGACGCAGAAGCGCAGGGCGGCATTGATGTCGCCGGAGGCCACCACATCGCGCAGCGCGGCGTTCCGTTCACGGCGCAGACCTTCGAGGCTGCGCTCTTTGCCATAGAGGAACCCAAGTTTGATCGCCCCCAGCGGCAGCGAGGAGAAGAACCGCAGCGATATGGAGAACCCGCCTTCGACGGCGGGAGGCTGGATGACCTGCGCCCTGATCGGACGATCCCGGTATAGGATCGAGACGGAGACGATGGGTTTCTTGGTGCTGAGCGTCGTCGAGGCGGCCGAGGCGATCTGGTTGCCGAGGTCCTTGATCTCGGTCTGAGTCAGCGGCGTGCCGAGGCCGCGCATGAAATGATCGCCCTGGAACTCGCCCCAGACCTGTCCGTCGGGGTTGATGCAGATCTCGATCGTGTCGTCCCGCTGCACGGGCGCGCCAAGCCGGTCGAGAGAGGCTTCGAGATAGCTTGCCGCCATATCAGAAGATCTCCAGATCGCGGTCGACCATGACCGTGATCCGGGTCCCCTGATCGACATGGATCACCGGGCGGATCGCCAGATAGTCCTGCATCACGCTTTGGGTGCTGTCGCGCAGGTCTGTGCCCACATCGCTCGCGATGTCGGCGGCAGCCTCATCCTCGATTTGTCCGGCGGCGGCCGCAGGCAAGGCCCCGATCAGCGAGATCAGCGCGGCCGAGCCGAAGCGCTGCGCGAAGCGGGTGTCGACAAAGCCGGTGGTGCCGGTGCGCCCGAGCTCGTCTCCGCCGAAGGCACTGATTTCCACGGTCTGGTTGTCGGGCAGGATGATGCGGTCCCAGGCCACCATGACCCGCGATTGCGCGAGTGCGACATCGGAGCGGTAACGCCCGATGAGGCGCGCGCCGCGTGGTATCAGGACGCGGCTGCCGTCGAAGGAATGAACGTCCTCGGAGACGATGGCGCGGATCGCGCCGGGCAGCGTGCTGTCGAGTGCCGTCTCGGTCACGGCCTGGATCATCGTGCCTTGGACAACCGTGTTGCCGGGGTTCACGATAACTTCGGCCCGGGTCACCGGAGCGGGCCTTGCGCCTGCGCGCACGAAGGCTTCGTCTTCATTCAGGCGTGCGGCCTCGAGGCTGTTCTCTTGGTCGGTCCCTGCCCCCATCCCGGAAAACGCGATCATGGGCGAGGCGATGCGTTCGGCCCGAGCCTCGGCCTCCGCGATGCGGCGGCGCTCGAGTTCGGCAAGCCGTAACTCCTCCTCGTTCGGCCCGAGGTCCGTGGGCGCTGGCGGGGTCAGCCGCGCGACCTCGAGATCCATGCGCAACTGGTCAAGCTCGCGGTCGCGTTCGGTCAACTGCCGTTCGAGCGCGCGTTGCGCCTCAGTGGAGGCCTCCTGCAGCGCCGCGATCTGGGCTGTGAGATCGGCGATGGCCTGCTCCGCGCCACTGTCAGACGCCTCGACGGGCCGCGCCCGCAGGTCTTCGAGTTCCGCGCGTAGCGTTGCGAGACTCTCCATCAGCGCCAGTTCTGACGCGGAGGGGCCCGTCTCGGCCGGCGGCGGTGCAGGCTCTGTAACGGGCATGGGGGCCAGGTCCCCAAAGCCCGATCCTGCGGTCTGGAACTCTTCGGGGGCTGCGGTCGGCAGGGGCGCTTCCGGTGATGGCTGCAGGGCGGCCCAGGCCAGGCCGCCTGCTGCCACGATCCCGGCCACACCGAGGATGGCGGCCAGCGGGGAGGGCCGTGCGGCACCGTGCTTCTTGTCGCCCGTCGCTTCAAGGGCCGCCAGGCGCGCCGCGAGGTCTTCGGTGTCCTGGCTCATGACGTGGGCCCGCCCATATCCTGAACACAGACATCGTCTTCGCCGAGGCGAAGCACCCATTGGCGGTTCACGCCCGAGACACGGATGACACCGTCCTCGAGCGCGGTGCTGTTCACCGCCCGCTCGCCGCCATTGGCATAGCGGAAGATCGCCGGGACCGGCGCGTTCCGCGCGAAGCGGAAATAGGTGAAGGTGCCATCATCCCAGATGGCGGTTGGCGTGAATTCCTCGTTGGCGCTGACGGCATAGTTTGCGTTTGGTGCCTCGGCCGCAACCGCCCGGGTTGGTTGAACGCGGCTTTCGGGATAGCGGAACTGCACGACGTAATGCGGGGTCTCGCGTGCCTCGACGACGTGGAAATAGTAGGAGCGGCGGTTCGTGTAGACCGTGATGTTGGTGGCGACACCTGACGCGGCAGGCTTGATCGCGAAGGCGCGTCCGCCCGGCACGCCATCGAACTGGAAGCCCACCGTGTCGCCAGCGATGATCGAACGGATGGTCTCGCCCTCACCGAACTCGACGGTGGTGACGCGGGTCAAGGTGGTAACGATGCGGTAGACCTGCCCCTCGGTCCAGGTGGCGATCCGGACGCGGTTGTCATGGGAGCCAGGGCGCGGCGTGGTTTCAGCGAAGGCCGCAGGCGCCAAGAGCGCCAGCGCTCCGGCGACCAGCAGAGCGTGAACGGATCTGAAAACTGTAACAGAGGTCATTCGGAACGGTCCGATCGGATGGCATATTGGGTGACGGTAAAGCCGAAAGGGTTTTGCCAGACATCGTCGATCGAGCGGGCCCGTTCGGGCTGAAAAGCGAACATCAATGTTGCGGTGAACGACCCGTCCTGCGCCCCTTGCGGGCTGGTCAGGCGCTTTCTGAGACGCACCTGCGCGCGGTTCTCACCGATCAGCGTGATCGAGGCGATCTCGACGGCCATCTCTGCCGAGGGGCCGTAGCGGGTCGGCGGATAGTTCTCCTGCCCCGAGGTCCACATGTCGCGCATGCTGGTCTCGGCCGCACCGGTCGATTGCGCCAACACACGGCGCACGCGCAGATCGTTGTCGAGCTGGTTGTACGCCTCACGGTCGAGGATGTAGCGGTAGATCTGCGCCTCGATGATCGCAGGCCGCTCGGCAAGCCGCACGGTCTCGACCGTGGCGTTCGGCAGAGCGAGACCCGTCGCGGGATCATAGGGCACAACAACCGGCGGAGGCGTCTCGACCATCAGGGCGACGGCCGCGGCCGCAAGGCAGCCGAAAACGCCAAAGCCCGCCCCGCCAAGGCCGATCATCCGCCAGAGCTGCTCACGGCGCAGCGCGCCGTGGATCAGTTCCTCTTCGACCAGTTCGCGCGTGCTCATACCTGCCGTCATGTCCGGTGCCTTGCTCATGGCGCGAGGCTCGGCAGGGTGAAGTCCATGTAGCGGCGCTCTTCGGCGACGGTGGCGGCATCCACCACGCCCGCATTGCCTGCGCCGAGGGTCTGGATGGCTTCAAGTTCCCACATCCGCGTCATGGCGATGGCCAGTTCCGCCGTGACACGGGTATTGTGGTCCATCGACGCCTTCAGGTCCTCCATGTCGGGGATCATCGCGACGAGCTGTTCAACACGTTCGAGGGATTGGGCCGCCTCGGCATGGCTGTTCTGGGCCGCCGCCGACATCACGGCGCCGGTTGTGGCGCGGGTCGCGACTCCCTCTGCACCCGGATTGCCGCTGGTGGCGATCTCGCGGAGTGAGTCCTCATCGAACCCGGCACCGGCGAGGGCCTGTTCCATCTGTGTGCGCAGAGGGCCCGCGTTGGGTCCGATCAGGCTTGACCAGTCACCCGCCTGGATGCCCCTGATCAGTCCGGGAATGTCTTCGAAATTAGCTTGCAGGAGGCCGTCGAGATCGCCGCCCATGGCCAACCCAAGGATACTGCGCGGCCCGGTCAGCGAGGCATACATCTCCTCGAGCTGGTCGAACTGCTGCTGCAGGAGGTCGAGTTGCGCCAGCGCATTGTCCAGCAGATCGGTCTGGATCCCGAAATCCTGCAGCATCTGCTGAAGCTGGCGGATTTCCTGGGCGATGTTCTGGGTATCGACCGTGGGCACGCCCTGTGCGGTGACGGGCGCCGCGAGGGCGGTGGTCAGCGCGAGGGTCGCGGCGGTGGTGGTGGGGGAACGGTACAAGCGCCGGATCATCGCAATGTCTCCTGGGTGAAATCCATGAACTGCCGCTCGGCGGCTTGGGCCGCGGCCATGGCGAGTTGTTCCTCGCTCAGCGGCTGGGTATGGGCGGCCTTGATCCGGGTGCGGATCGCGACCAGCCGGGCAAGCTCGGCGCGGGCATAGGTGTTGAGCGCGATGGCCTCATGAAGGTCCTCGGTCTCGCCGATGCGGGTGATGATGTCTTGGACCCGCAGGGCTGCCGCACGGACCGAGACCAGCGAATAATCCCCGTAGACCCCCGCCCCATGGGCCGAGAGGCTGAAGCTCGCGTTCGCCAGAAGGACCGGATCGATTGTGCCGAGCGCATCGATGCCGCCCACGGCGGCGAGGTAGCTGTTGTACTGCTGCGGGACCACCACGACGTAGTGTTGGGTCTCAGCAAAGGGCGGGACGCCGCCATAGTTCTGAACGTTGCCCGGGCCTGCGTTGTAAGCGGCAAGCGCGTGGATGATGTTGCCATCGAACATGTTCAGCATCATCGCGAGGTATCGCGCGCCGCCGGTGACCTGCAGCCAGGGGTCGTCATAGTAGGTTGGGTTGATGCCGAGATCGCTTGCCGTTGCGGGCATGATCTGGGTTAGGCCGAAGGCTCCCACGGGGGAGCGCGCGCCGATCTGAAATCGGCTTTCCTGCCAGATCAGCGCCTGCAGAAGGCAGCGCCATTGCACGAGCGAGAGGCCCGCACGGCTCACGCCCGGCAGGCTGTAGGTGTGGCGCGCCGCTCGGATGATCAGCTCCTCCACCCCTTCCCGGGCATCGCCGAACATCCGAGCTGCGGCCGGGTTGTTGTCCTCGGGCGCGTAGAGGCTGGCGACTGCGCTTTCGACGTCACCAACCACCCCCTGCCCCGCCTCGAGCCCGGCCACGGTGCCTGCGACATCGCCCGAGCCGAGGGACATCGCATCCATCAGCCCATCGAGCGAGGCGAGTTGCTGGCGCTCGATCTCGGCGAGTTCGTCTTCGCGGGTCAGCCGGTCTTGCTGCAGTGCGAGATCCTGATCGGTCTGCTCGAGGATTGCCTGTCGTTCGGCAAACAGGCGCAGATCGAAGGTCGGCACGCCTTGGGCGACAGCCGGCCCCGCAGCGGGACCAGCCAGCGCAAGGCTGACCATCGAGAGGGGAAACCAGGTCCGCATGGGCTTAACTGCCCGCCCCCAGCATCACGAAATCGCAGGCCGCGTCGCGGCGCGTGACGGCGGCCCCCATGGTCGAGATCGTGGTCGTGGCGGTTCCCGCCTGCGCAGATGCGTCGCGGAAGTTGAAGCAATTGGCCTGCGCAGGGTTATGCTGCGCGCAAGCCGCCAGGGTCAGGCCGAGCCCAAGCAGCATGACGCTGCGGGTGATGGTGCGGGTCATGTCACTCTCCAGAAATCAGGGCGGCCGCGATAATCGGGGCCGACGAGGGCCTCGCCTTTCTCCATGCCGCCAAGGATGGTCACGAGGGGGCCGAGCGCGCTTAAATCGGCGTCAATCACAACTGCGCCCCGGTCATCTCGGACTAAGGCCAGCCGCGAGGCGGAACCGACGCCCAGAAGTACGTCGAGTTCTTTCTCGCTGAGGCCGAGCATCGCGTAATCCGCGGCCGAGGCGCGGATGTTGGGCAGGAGCACCTGCGTCGGCACCGCTTCCACGATGGTCTTGCCGGTGCGCGTGCGCTCAAGCTGGCTTGCATACTGGGTCATCATCACGACGACCGCGTTCTGCTTGCGCGCGGTTACCAGCCAGTTCGAGAGCCGTTCCGCGAAGTAGGCGTTGTCGAGCGCCTTCCAGGCCTCGTCGATGACGATGATCGTGGGCTTGCGGTCCTCGATCACGCGCTCGACCCGGCGGAAGAGGTAGGAGAGGACCGCCATGCGCTCCCGCTCGCTTTCGGAATCGAGAATGCCGGTCAGATCGAAGCCTGCGACGTCCCCGTCGATGCTGAAACTGTCCTCGGCATTGGCCCCGAAGATCCAGCCATAGCGGCCGTCGGCGGTCCATTCCTGCATCCGCTCGAAGAGATCACCTTCGTCATCGGTCGAGACGAGGAGGGACGCGAAGTCCGACCAGTTCCGCAGGCCCGCATTCCCGGCGCTGGCGTTCTGGCGCACGACCTCCTGCAAGCGGTTGGTCTGCACCGGAGTCAGCGGCCGGTCGCGGCGCTCAAGAAGGCTTGCGAGCCAATCGGCAAGCCAAGCCTGCCCGCGGGCATCGATCTCGGTCTGCAGGGGATTCAGGCCCGTGGGCCGGCCGGCCCGCACGGTCGAATAGCTGCCGCCAAGCGCGCGGACGGCCATTTCCATGCCGGCGCGGTAGTCGAAGACGAAGAGCCGTGTGCCGGCTCGCCGGGCCATGGTCATCAGGAAAGCCGCCAGTACGGATTTGCCCGAGCCGGGGCGGCCGAGGATCAGCGTGTGGCCACCCGTGGGTTCGCGGTCCGGCGCGCCCTGTTCGTGGAAGTTGAAGCGAAACCCGCTGCGCTCTGGTGTCGGGAAGAGTGTGATCGGCACGCCCCACGGCACCTCTCGCCCGGTCTTGCCGAGCGGGGTGCGGTGGAAGGTAGCGAGATCGGCGAAGTTGTGGTTCGTAATGGCGGCCTTGCGGCTGCGCGCCCCGGTATTCCCCGGGTGCTGCGCCATGAAATGCGCCCGCGCCCCGAAGGCTTCCGAGATCAGGTTGATCCCGGAAGTGGCCGAGATGTTGCGGATTTCGGCCGCGATGTCGTCGAGCGCAGCCTGGCTGCGCGCATAGACGGCTACCGTCATGTGGTGCTCGCCGAAGATCAGGCGCTTGGATTCCAGATCGTCCTGCGCGAGTTCCAACTCCTGCGCGAGGCTGACGGCCCCGTCATTGGCGGCGTGCATGAGACGCAGCTGCCGCTTGATCCGGCTTGCCATGAAGTTGGCGTTGATCGGCACGAAGGAGTGGGTGACCACCATGTCGACGGGCAGGTTCAGCTCGTCGAGCATCAGGCTGTCGGTCTTGGCGGGGTAGTTCTTCACCGCGAAGATCGCACCGAGCTTGTCGCCGACGGCGCCGTCGGAGAGCGCGATGGTCGTGCCGCGGAAGGTGACGCGGGTATTGGCCACGTCCTCGGCGATCACCCCCAGGCGCGACCGCGGGAACAGAGGGTGCTCCTCGCCGGTGTTGAGGGAGCCAATGAAGCCCAGAAGTTCGCCGGTGCTGGCCGCAAGCAGCCGGGGCTTCAGTTCATCGAAGGATGACAGCAAAAACTCCACAACCTCGTCAAGCTTGCGCAGACGCCGCGTCGTATCCGCCGCATGCCGCGCGCGGGACGCTCCCAGACCGAAGGGCAAGCGGCTCCCCGCCTCCGGGCGCTTCAGCACAGTCAGGGTCAGCGTCTTGTCGCGCAGGCCCGCTCGACCCAGATGCGCGCGCCAGCGCTGATCGACGGCGGCCGCGAACCCCTCGCCCGGGATGGGCGGCAGGGTCACGTCGACCGCTTTCGAGACCTTGTGCAGGTAGAAGGAGAATGGGGTTCCGACCTGCGCGACGATGCCTGCCAAGAGCCCGCCAATCCGGTCGAGATGGGCGTCCTCGCTCGTGGAACTGTTCACCCCTTCCAGCCGGATGCACTGCATCAACTCGTTGCCGCGCGTCCGGATCGTCCGGTCGGTGACAAGGCTGACGTAAGGCAGCATAGACGAGAGCCGTATCTCGCCCTTGACCCATGCAGGCAGCGCTGTCAGCGGATCGAGGGCGTCGGCCACGTCATTGGCCAGTCCATCACGGGGCATAGCTGTCGCCCCCATGAAGCTTGCGGTTCGTCGTGGGCGGGGTTTCCTGCAAGGTGATCACCAGGACATCGAGAAAGTTCGGATCCCAGTCTGCGGCCTTCCAGAGCGCCGGCCAGGCCAGCCCCGCGAAGACGGCCACTACCCAGCTCTGCACCCAGAGGAACAGAAGCGTCGAGCCGAAGAGCCAGACCATGGCATACATGATCGGCAGGCCCATCAGCTTGGGCGGCCTGAGAAGGCCGATGAAAACGCGGGACTGGTCGGACATGGGTCTTGCTCAGGTCGTCCAGATGGCGGCGACGATGGTGGGCGCTGCGGCGATGCCCGCGATCGCAACCACGACCCAGAGCGCCTGACGGAAGTCGAGGATCCCGAAGAGCCAGGAGAGGAATACGCCGATCAGGGCGAGCGTGCCGATCACGATGCCCAAGGGGCCAGTGATCGCATCGACGATGCCCTGAAGCAGGGTCTGAACGGGCGAGAGGTCGATGCTCTGGGCCAGTGCTGGGCCTGCCATCACGATGAGGGCGGTTGCGCCGAGCGCGACAAGGGAAGATTTGGACGTCACGAAAGGTCTCCTCTCAGCCGCTGGAACACGGCTGTCACACGGGCCACATGGCCTTGGGTTTCTCGAAAGGGGGGAATGCCGCCATGGCGGGTGACCGCATGGGGGCCAGCATTGTAGGCCGCAAGCGCCAGCGCGGGATCGCCGAACTGCTCAAGCATCATCAGAAGGTAACGGGCCGAGCCGTCGAGGTTCTGGGCAATGTCATGGGGATCAACGCCGAGATCGCGCGCGGTATCGGGCATCAGCTGGCCGAGCCCGATGGCCCCGACCGGGCTCAAGGCGCCCGGGTTATAGGCACTCTCGACCTCGATATTGGCGCGGTAGAACAGCGCCCAATCGCTGACCGACAGACCCGCCTGACGCAGGGCGTCATGGCTGCCGTAGCGGAGCGCGGTTGTTTCGATGGCGTGGAGGATTTCGGGTGAGGCGCGGACGGCGCGCGGGGCGATCGTTGCGGCCGCCGTCACGTCGCTCAGCAGAGCATCATCCCCACGGGACTGAGGTGCTGCAAAGAGAAAGAGGCGATCTGGAAGGGGCCCATTCTGGGCATCTTCTTCACCAGTGAACGAGCGCAAGGTGCTCGCAGTCTCGGCGGTGTCGATCAGTCGGCCATCAGGGCTGACCTGGAAGATGAAACCGTCGGCAAGGGCCAAGGGCGCGGAACAAACGCCTGTACCCAATGCAACGACGAGCGCAAACGCGCGGTCAGTTGTCCTTGACCAAAACCGGGCCGGTCCTCGGTTCGGACGTGCGCCCAGGTGCTGCGTGACGTTCGCGGGCGCCTTCCACGAGAGGGATGCTGGCGGTCGTGCAGCCCATGTCGGCAAGGAAGCTGACAAGGCCGACGATGGTCTTGAAATCGCGCAGCTTGAGGACGCTGCGGCTGGTGACGAGCATCTTGTCGTCGCGCCCATCCGGGGCAACGGCCCGGATGACCCAGGCGCCGTACCAGCTGTTATGGCGCTTCTCGGCCCCTTCCTTGCAGACCACCTCGATGAGGTAGCCTTCGGCAAGGAGGCCGCGCAGTCCGTCTTCTGTAACCACATTCGGGGCTTCTTCTATCATGGCCTTCCCTTGGGTCCTTTTTTGCCTGAGGTGCAGTCTCGGGCCCACGGGGTCGCAACACCGCGGGCGATACAAGACAACATGAACGATAGCAAGACAATTAAAACGACTTGACGAAGATCGCCTTGCTCCGATAACGGTGATAGCTGACAAAATCGTGATCTTAAAGGCGGCAAAGGAGTTTTGCCCTGCACATGACCTGTGCGCGCAACATCCCCCTGGCGCTGCTGATCACTGTGCTCGTGGCGGCAAGTCCGGCCCATGCCTGCACTCCGCCCGAACGGCCGTTCTTGCCCGCGTCCCGAGACGACATGCGCACCTACGCGGACCTGATCCGGGGGGATTTCGAGGCCTACATCGCCGATGTGCAGGAGTATTTCCGATGCATCGACGAGGAACGCGCGCGTGCCTTTGTGGAAGCCGGGGAGGTGAGCGAGGAGTATGGGCGGTTTATCGAAGCTCTTGAATGAAGAAATTGGGCCGAAGACGTACCCAGCCTGTGCACCTTGAGAGCGACGCTCCATCTTCGTGGTCTGCACTGTGCCACTGTCCTGCGTGAAGTGAAGTGCGCGAGCGCCAAGCTGAGTCGAGGAAATCTTCTTGCTATCGTGAATGTTGTTTTGTATCGCCGCACCATTATAGAGGGAGTCAGCGTCGTGAAACACAGGGTCCGGACTGCGGCGGCGGCCGCGGCCATCACCTTATCGAGCCTCGTAGGCTCGGTCGAGCCAGCACAAGCCTATCAAGTCGACTGCGCCATCTTGCTTTGCCTGGCAGGTGGCTGGCCGGCATCCGCACCCTGTGCCCATGCACGCGCGGTCTTCATCCGTCGGATCACGCCTTGGCCGATCGAACCTCCCTTGCAGATCTGGCGATGCCCGATGGGGGCGTCGTTCAACGCCCCTGCCCCGCTTTCCCCGATGGAGCGTCTGTACGACATCGTTTTCCGGGACGGGCCTCAGCTCAGCGAGCCGCGAGATCCCCTGCCTCTGGTCCGGGTCCAGTCTGACGAACGCGCTGACGTGGACATCTCGAGTGATGCCTTCGACTTCGTGCGCAGCATCCGCGTGTTTCACATCCAGTTCAGCCAGCGCCAGAACCGAGACGGCGACTGCATCACATCGGACTCCACGCGCCTCGGCTCCTACGGGGTCCAGGGTGACTATCACTGGACCAGATCCAGCGTTGCCCAAGTCCCGCCCGCCTCCGATCTGCCCAGTACCGGACACTGCAACTGGGTGAGCTACCGCTCGGTCTTCGTCGACTGGCGCGATCATGACGGCAACTACGGCTTCGAAGAGGTCCGCTACTGAATTTGCGCGCGCCTGTATCAGGCAGGCCCGCCTCCGAGAAAACTTGCACCGGAGACTGTGCACCGAACCCGAAAAGGGAAACGACGCCAGACCGAAAAGCCTGACGCCGCGCTAGAAGAACCCGTGAACAAGGATCTTCTAGCGCACTGTCCAAACCTCTGCAACCGGCAAAGTTGTTTTGCTGGCAAGAATGTTGTTTGCGCTCGGCATGGGGTCGTCTCTCACAGGAGACACCGACCATGGAACCCACAACCGGTCTGATCTTGCGAAGGATCACACAGACTGACCTATCCGTTTCCGCCCACAAGCTGGCAACCGTCATCCTCGACGCCATCGCGTGGAAGGAAGGCTTCAACGGGCTGTCGCGCGGGACGGCCGCATTCACCCTCACCGATCTCGCGTCCAAAATGAGCATCTCGCGCCAGTACCTGACCGAACTGCTGGCGGAACTCGAGGCGTCCGACTTGGAGCTGAGGCGAGAGAAGCCAAACGGCAAGTTCGCCCCCTGGCTCTTCCGTTTCGCTGCCTTTGACGCAGAGGGGGAAGATCAGGATGTTGAGTCAGGCACAGGCGACACATCACTATCTAGAGATAAAGATAACAAAACTGTATTCTCAGGACAGATAACTATCGGCTCCGGCTCGAACGTCTTCCAGACCTGCTGGGCCGAGTTGATCAAGGCGGCTAAGAAGGCTCTGCCCTGCTGGAACGTCGACACGCAGGTCATTTGGGAGCGCTTCGTTGCCTTCAACCGGGCGCGTGGCAATGCGGCAGTGCCAGCGGGGTTTCTTCTGGGCTTCATGCGGCGGTGGCGCACTTCACCGGGCGCCGCCGCTCGGCCGGAGGACGCACCGACACCGCAACGTGCGCTTGAACCAGAAGAGCGCAAGCTCCATGGTCAGATCAAGGCTGCCCCGAGTGCCAACCGCCAGTTTCACGCGTCGGATCTTTGTCGCCTCATCGGGCAAGCGGCCTACGAGGCTCGCGTCCTCGACGTCATCCGGCAGTTCGGTTGCCCAAGGTTCACTGCCACCCTGGTGGTACACGGACGGGCCGTGATAGCTGGCGAGATCCCGCGTTGACCTTGGCTGAAGCCGGAGCTGGAGTCGACTGCGTGGCTTTTCTTCGACTACATGATGAGGATTTGTCTTTTTTACAGGGACTTAAAAAAACCGCCTAAAACCGCAAGCTCATGCTCGCTCGCCTTGGTTTCCGCCTTCGCCAGCCCCCGTCCCTTGATCAGCGCATAGACCGCCGGGATGACGACCAGTGTCAGGATGGTGGAGGACACCATGCCGCCTATCATCGGAACGGCGATGCGGCTCATCACTTCGGACCCAGTGCCATGGGCCCAAAGGATCGGCATCAGACCCGCCATGATGGCAACAACTGTCATCATCTTGGGTCGCACCCGCTCTACCGCGCCGACCATGATCGCGCCGTCGAGATCGGCGCGCGTGAAGACGCGACCGACGCGCGCGACTTCTGCCCTGCGCTCGGCCAGCGCATGGTCGAGGTAGATCAGCATGATCACCCCAGTTTCCGCCGCGACCCCGGCAAGAGCGATGAACCCGACAGCGACCGCCACGGACGTGTTGAAACCCATCCACCACATCAGCCAGACCCCGCCGACCAGCGCGAAGGGCAAGGACAGCATGACGATCAGGGTTTCGGTCAGGCGGCGGAAGTTCAGGAACAACAGCAGGAAGATCACCGCCAATGTCACCGGGACAACGATGGCCAGCCGCGCCTTGGCTCGCTCCAGGTATTCGAACTGTCCGCTCCAGCCCAGCGAATAGCCGGGCGGCAGGGTCACTTCCCCAGCGACAGCGGCCTGCGCCTCGGCGACATAGCCGCCGAGGTCGCGACCGGAGATGTCGACGAAGATGTAAACCGCCAGTTGGCCGTTCTCGGTGCGGATCGAAGTGGCGCCACGTGTCCGTTCCACGGCAGCAACCTCGCCCAGGGGTACCGTGCCGCCGCCGGGGAGCGCCACCTGCACCTCGCGCGCGATGGCGTCCGGATCCTGCCGCAGCGCCGCCGGGTAGCGCAGCGCCACGTTGTAACGTTCGCGCCCCTCGACCGTCTGGGTGATGGCCTCGGCGCCGAGCGCCATGGCGATCACTTCCTGCACATCCTCGATCGACAGGCCATAACGCGCCAGCCGCTCGCGGTCGGGCACGATGTCGAGGTAATAGCCGCCGATCACCCGTTCGGCATAGGCGCTGGTCGTGCCGGGAACGGCGCGCAGCACCGCCTCGACCTCGCGGGCGATGCGCTCCATCTCGGTCAGGTCCGTGCCGAAGACTTTCACTCCTACCGGCGTGCGGATGCCGGTCGCTAGCATGTCGATGCGGGCGCGGATCGGTTGGGTCCAGGCGTTGGAGACGCCGGGGAACTGCAGGGCCGCATCCATCTCGGCGCGCAAGCTGTCCATCGTCACGCCGGAGCGCCATTCGTCCTTCGGCTTCAGCTGGATTATGGTCTCAAACATCTCGGTGGGCGCAGGGTCAGTTGCCGTCAGCGCGCGACCGGCCTTGCCGAAGACAGTTGCCACTTCGGGGAACGACCGGATGATGCGGTCCTGCATCTGCATCAGTTCCGCCGCCTTGGTGACCGAGAGGCCTGGCAAGGTGGTGGGCATGTACATCATCGTGCCCTCGTCCAGCGCGGGCATGAACTCGGACCCGAGCTGCCGTCCAGGCCAGGCCGTGGCGACCAGCGCGACCAGGGCCAGGAGGATGGTGAAGACCCGCGCCTTGAGCACCCATTGGATGACCGGGCGGTAGATCGCGATCAGGACCCGGTTCACCGGGTTGCGGTGTTCGGCTACGATCCGCCCGCGCACGAAGATCACCATCGGGGCGGGCACCAGCGTCACCGATAAGAGCGCCGCCGCCGCCATGGCGAAGGTCTTGGTCGCGGCCAAGGGGCCAAAGAGCCGCCCCTCCTGTCCTTCCAGCGCGAAGATCGGCAGGAAGGACACTGTGATGATGAGCAAACTGAAGAACAATGCCGGGCCGACCTCTGACGCGGCTTCAATCAGCACTTCCACCCGCGGCTTGCCGGGTTCGGCTCGCTCCAGGTGCTTGTGGGCGTTTTCGATCATCACGATGGCGGCGTCGATCATCGCGCCGATGGCAATGGCGATGCCTCCAAGACTCATGATGTTGGCCCCGATGCCAAGCAGCCGCATGGCCGTGAAGGCCATGAGCAGCCCGACCGGCAGCATGATGATGGCCACCATAGACGAGCGGACATGCAGCAGGAATACGAACGTGACCAACGCCACGACGATGCTTTCCTCCAGCAGGGTTGTCCGCAGGGTCTCGATGGCCGATAGGATCAGATCGGACCGGTCATAAACGGTGACGATCTCCACCCCTTCGGGCAGGCTTTGCGCGATGGTGTCGATCTCGGCCTTGGCATTGTCGATCACGTCGAGCGCATTGGCACCGACCCGCTGCAGCACGATGCCGCTGGCCACCTCGCCCTCACCATCCAGTTCAGCGATACCCCGGCGTTCATCGGGCACAACCTCGACCCGCGCCACGTCGCGCAAGAGGACTGGCACGCCCCCTTCTGCGCGGATCGGAACCATTTCCAGATCGGCAATGCCGTCGAGATAACCCCGCCCGCGCACCATGAACTCGAACTCGGAAAGTTCGACCGTACGGCCGCCGGTGTCCATGTTGCTGGCGGCAACGGCTTCGCCGATTTCGGACAGCGTGATGCCAAGCGCCCGCATCCGCACCGGATCGACGGTGATCGAGTATTGCTTGACAAAGCCGCCGACACTGGCGACCTCGGATACGCCATCGGCGCGACTGATGCCGAAGCGCATCACCCAGTCCTGCAGGGACCGCAGTTCCGCAAGGCTCAGGTTCTCGCCTTTCAGGGCGTATTGATAGACCCAGCCCACACCCGTTGCGTCGGGGCCAAGGGCGGGCGTCACCCCATCCGGCAGGCGTGCGGCGGCGGCGTTGAGGTATTCCAGCACGCGCGAGCGCGCCCAGTAAGGGTCAACGCCATCTTCGAAGATGATGTAGACGAAAGAGATGCCGAAGAACGAGAACCCCCGCACGACCCGCGACTGCGGAACGGTCAGCATGGCCGAGGTCAGGGGATAGGTGACCTGATCCTCGACCACCTGTGGCGCTTGCCCGGGGTATTCGGTCAGCACGATCACCTGCACATCCGACAGGTCGGGGATGGCGTCGATCGGCAGCGTGCGCAGCGACCAGAGGCCCGCCGCCACGGTGAAGACGGTGGCGAAGAGAACGAGTGCCACGTTGCGGGCCGACCAGGCGATGATATTGGCGATCATTGGTCGGCCTCCGGCGCGGCCAGCGCAGCCAGCGCCGCGTTCAGGTTGCTTTCGGCGTCGATCAGGAAGGTGGCGGCACTGACCACCCGGTCGCCCGCTGCCACGCCGGTGACGATCTCGATCATGCCGCCGCCCCGGCGGCCGACCGTCACCGGTTCGGGCCGGAACCGCCCCTCACCCAGATCGAGGATCACCACCTGCCGGTCGCCGGTGTCGATCACCGCCCCTTCCGGCACCTGCACGACCGGCGCGCCTGCCAGCATGATCTCGACATCGGCGAACATGTTTGCAAGCAGGCGACCGTCCGGGTTCGGCAGCACGATCCGCAGCTTTCCGGTGCGGGTCATCATGTCGACTTCGGGATAGATCGTGTCGATCCGGCCCGTGATCGGCGCGCCCTCCAGACCGCGGAAGCTGATGCGCACCTCGGTACCCGGAACGATATCCATCAGCGCCGCTTCCGGCACTTCGGCGATCACCCAGACCGTCGAGATATCGGCAATCCGGAACAGCGTCTCGCCCGCCTCCGACATCATCCCTTCGACCGCCATCCGTTCCAGAACGACGCCGCCCCGCGGCGCCATGATCGGGATGCTGACGCTGGCCCGGCCCTCGGCCGCGATCCGGTCGATCACCTCATCCGGTACGCCAAGATTCTCAAGCCGCTGGCGCGCTCCGTCGATCGGCCGTCCTTCCGCCCGCAGATCGGTCACGAACTGGGCGATGGCCTGAGCGATCTCGGGCGAATAGAGCGTCACCAGAGGCGCGCCTTCGGCAATCGTGCTGCCCGTGGTCACGTCGGCCACGGTCTCGATGAAAGCATCCGCCCGCAGCGAGATGACGCTGACGCGGCGCTCGTCCAGCACCACGATCCCCGGCGCGCGCAAGGTTGCGGGCAGCAGGGCCAGCACGGCCTCGGCCGTCCGCACCCCGGTGCGCTGCAGCTTGCCGGGGCTGACCGTGACCGACCCGTCGTCGCTGTCCTCGCCCGCATAGACCGGGATGTAATCCATCCCCATCGAGTCCTTCTTCGGCACCGGCGAGGTGTCGGGCAGGCCCATCGGGTTGCGGTAGTAAAGGATGCTGCGCTCACCGGTCTCGGCTGCGGCGGGTGCCGCTTCCGGGTCAAGCGACAGATCCTCGCTGGCCCGCACCGGCAGGAAGGCCCGCCCGTCCGATGTCTGCCGTTCGGTCGCCGACCATTCCGGCAACCCGTCGGGATGGCGCCAGTAGATGACCGGACCACTTGCCTCGATTGCTGGCATCGCGGCAGCCTCGCGTCCCGTCATTGACGCGATATGTGCCATTGCCGCTTCGCGCAGCCCCGCCACCGTCACACCGCGCTCACCAGCCGTCAGCCCGCCCCAGGCCGCCCCGCCAGCTACAGCCGCTGTCATCAGCAGTCGCGCCGCGCCGCTCACGGTGCGGCCCTCAGCTCGATCTCCGCCTTCACCGTCTTCGGCTCGCCCTGGATCTTAGCGGCCACCGAGAAGCGCCAACCGCCTGCCATGGTGATGTCGGTGGCAAAGCGGTAGCGGCCCGGAGCCTCGGTCGGCATGGCCGTGACCGGTGAGGTCATGGTCGCCATTCCATCGGGCGCCATGTCCATCCGGGTCGCATAGATCACTGCGTCCGCAACCGGTTGCCCGCTCCGCAGGTCGGTCAACAGGAGTTCGATGACCGCCCCCGATCCAACCTTGCGGTCGGTCGAGACCAGCTCGAACCGGTAGTCATCCGCGTCGGCCCAGACGGCGGATCCAGAGAGGGAAAGCGCCAGAGCGCAGCCGCCGATGCGGCGAAGAAAGTCAGCCATGATGAAAGACCCTGGAAGTGCTGATCGCGCCCGCGCGACAGGACGCGGGCACAGGCGACATCATCCGCGTGCCAGTGCACGCGGCAGGGTCAGATGCGAGGAGGTCGCTTGAATGCTTCCGGGTGCAACTCGTCCACGCGCCAAGGCGGGTCGGCGCCATGTGCGTCGCTCACGACTGCAAGGGACAACGTTAAGACAGGCAAAAGCGGGACCAATCCCACGCTTCCGGTCGCACAGCGCATCATCACCATGCAGGCCATGTCACAAGCTGGATCTTGCGGACAATCATCATCGCAGCAAGGCATCGAAGCCATGGCCACTTCCGCCTCCACGGCAGTCGCAGGCTGAGAAATCACGGTCGCAAGAAGCGCGACGGCGATAACCAGCGAAAAGAGTGCGCGTGTGACACTGCCCATACGGGCAATCTCACTCAAACCCGTTGCTTCTACAAATGGATTTGCCGTGAACTGCAGCTCGGCACCGGATTTGGCTTCGTCCATAGAGGAACTTGGTGCAAATGGTGGGGCCGGTCACAGACGGGCCAATGTTCGGCTCTTTCCTGGCGAATGCCCGCATCCGGGCTCTGTTGCACAAATCGGGTGATGTTCGGACCTCCCCTTCCCCGGGCAGACTTATCCCGAGACCTCTGTGAGGGGCGTGCCGAGTGCGGTGAAGCGGTTCAGGACCGCGACCCGGACCTGGAACTCAGCGACCTGGCGGTCGAAGTCTCTGGCGGATAGCCGCTGCCCTAGCAGCTTGACGCAATGCATCTCTGGCCAGCCTTCGACCCCGACGAGGTGGCGCATGACCACCCCGACCTGCCGCCGGACCACCCGCACCTTGCCGAGCATCGGGGGCGTCACGCCCATGCCTTGGTGATCGACCAGTTGCACCGCCGCTGGCCCGGACCCATGGCCTGATCCCACTCAGGCGGCCCGCGGCCCGAACAGCACAAGCGCTGCACCGGCCACGCACAGTGTCGCTCCAGCCAGGTCCCAAATGTCGGGCCGCTGCCCTTCGACCCCCCACAGCCATAGAAGCGAGGCGGCAATATAGACCCCGCCATAGGCTGCATAGGCGCGGCCCGCAAACTCGGACGGAGCCAGCGTCAGCAGCCAGGCAAACGCCGCAAGGCTGGCAATGCCCGGAAGCAGCCACAGGATGCTCGCGCCCTGCCGCATCCAGGCCCAGACGGCAAAACAGCCCGCAATCTCGGCCAGGGCTGCACCTGCATAGATGGCGGCCGTCATCACGCGACGACTTCCCCGACATGACGATGGTCCGTCGAGCAAAGTGAATGATCGCCCAGAACCTCGATCACCCGGCAGTCACATATCTTCCCGCCAGCACACTGCAGGACCATCCGTTGAAGTTCTGCCTTGAGCGCAGTCAGCCGCGCCAGACGGCTTTCGACCTCGGCCAGTTGCGCTTGGGCAATGGCATCGGCGGCCGCGCAGGACTGGTCGGGCTTGTCCGAAAGGCTGAGCAGATCGCGGATCGCCTCGAGCGTGAAGCCCAGGTCGCGCGCATGACGGATGAAGGCAAGCCGTTCCATGGCCTTCCTGCTGTAGAGGCGCTGGTTGCCGCTACTGCGCTCGGCTTCCGGCAGAAGACCGATCTGCTCGTAGTAGCGGATGGTCGGAACCTTGACTCCGGCGGACGCGCCCAGCTTTCCGATGGTCAGCATCAGATTCCCCTTGAAGCTATAGTTGCTAGAGACATTAGTTTCCTGATTCGATGAAGGCAACTGCCCGTTCGGGCGGAAGGACGGCAATGGCACAAGCAGCACCCTCGACAACGACTGCCTGCGACTGGACGGTCTCGGGCATGGATTGCGGATCCTGTGCGACCAAGGTCAGGGACGCGGTGGCGCGCCTTCCGGGCGTGTCGGGGATTGAGATTGGGATCATGTCCGAACGCCTCAAGCTCACCCTGGATGAGGCCAAGACCAGCCGTGAGAAAGTCGAGGCGACCGTCAAGTCGCTGGGATACGGGATCGCGCCGCATGCGGTGGGGGCGAAGAAAGAATTTGTGGTGCCGGCCGCCACCGCTGACAAGCAGCATGCGGAAGAGGACGCGGTCCACGACCACACCGGGCATGACCAAGTGCCGAAAGTCGCTAGGGCCAGGGAGGACGACAGCGGCCATGGAAGCCCCGGCCATGTGCATGACGACCCAACCGATCGCGGCAAGCGCTGGTATCAGACCGGCAAGGGAAAGCTGGTCATCTTCACCGCGCTCCTGCTCGGCGCGGCCTGGATCGTCGAATATCTCCAGCCACAAATCGGCAAATGGGCCTTTGTCGCTGCCTGCTTGATCGGGGTCGCCCCGGTTGCGCAACGTGCTTTTGCTGCCCTGCGCTTTGGGCAGCCCTTCACGATCGAAAGCCTGATGACTGTCGCGGCCATCGGCGCACTCTTCATCGACGCGGCCGAGGAAGCGGCGCTTGTTGTGTTCCTGTTCGCTGTTGGCGAGGTGCTGGAGGGTGTGGCGGCAGGCAAGGCCCGCGACGGCATCCGGGCGTTGGCCAATCTCGTGCCCAAAACCGCGCAGCTCGAGATCGACGGCAAGACTCAGGAGGTTCCTGCTGCCAGCCTGGCTGTTGGACAGACCGTCCTCGTCCGCCCCGGTGACAGGGTCCCAGCCGACGGCGAGATCATCCAAGGCACTTCGGGCGTCGATGACAGCCCGGTGACGGGCGAAAGCGTGCCGGTCACCAAGGGACCAGGCGACAGTGTCTATGCCGGATCGATCAACACCGAGGCCGTGCTGCGGGTAACCGTCACCAAAGGCCCCGAGGACAACACCATCGCCCGTATCATCCGGCTGGTGGAAGAGGCCGAGGAGGCGCGCGCGCCAACCGAACGCTTCATTGACCGGTTCAGCCGCTGGTACATGCCTGCCATCGTTGCCGTCTCGGCGCTGGTCGTGCTGGTGCCGCCGCTGGCCTTTGCCCAACCGTGGGAAACGTGGGTCTACCGTGGCCTGGCGCTTCTGCTGATCGGCTGCCCCTGCGCGCTGGTGATCTCGGTCCCCGCGTCCATTGCCTCGGCGCTGTCGACCGGGGCACGGCGCGGGCTCTTGATGAAAGGCGGCGCGGTGATCGAGGCGGCGGCCGGGGTCAAGCGGATCGCCTTCGACAAGACCGGGACGCTGACGCATGGGCGTCCGCGCGTTACCGATGTGGTGACCTTCGGAACGACAACTGAGGCAGAGCTTCTGGCGGTCGCGGCGGGGTTGGAAACTGGCTCGAGCCACCCGCTGGCCGTCGCCATTCTGGCCAAGGCCAAGGAGGCCGGGGTCGATGCCCTGCCGTCTCGCGATGCGAAGGCGCTGATGGGCAAGGGCGTTACCGCCACAGTCGGCGATGCGCCGGCATGGGTCGCTTCGCCCCGCTATGCCACGGAAAACGGCGGCTTGGACGGCCTCGGCCTGCGGCAGGCGACGATCTTCGAGGAAGATGGCAAGACCGCTGTCGCGGTCTTCCGCGCGAAAACCCCGCTCGGCCTGATCGCGATGCGTGACGAGCCGCGGGCGGATGCCAAGGACGCGGTGCGCCAGTTGAAGGATATGGGCGTCTCGGCCCTAATCCTGACCGGCGACAATCCCCGTACCGCCGCTGCCATCGCAGGCGGCCTCGGGATGGAGTTCCAGGCCGACATGATGCCGGAGGACAAGCTCAAGGCGATCAAGGACATGAGCGAGCATGGTGGCGTGATGATGATCGGCGACGGCATCAACGACGCGCCTGCGCTGAAGCAGGCAAGCGTCGGCGTGGCCATGGGGTCGGGCACCGATGTGGCGTTGGAAACCGCCGATGCCGCGATCCTGCGCGACCGCGTGACGGACATTCCGGCGACGATCCGCCTCTCACGCGCTGCGATGGCCAACATCCGGCAGAACGTGACCATCGCGCTTGGGCTGAAGGCCGTGTTTCTCGTCACGTCGGTGCTCGGTCTTACCGGTCTCTGGATCGCCATCCTGGCCGATACCGGGGCCACAGTGCTGGTGACGCTGAATGCCTTGCGCCTCTTGCGCTTCAATCCCGAGCGTGAGGTCTGACATGCTGTCGGGTTTTGGCTGGGCCGCGCTCGCGCTCCTCTTTGGCTACCTTGCGCTGTTCTTCTGGGGTAGTGCCATGGCGGCCGAGGCGGCTGGTCGGCCCGTGTGGCTGTTCGCCCGTGCAACTGGCCGGGACCGCTGGGCCGCCATCGGGTTCCGCGCGGCCTTCGGGATCGCGTTCTTCGGGCCGCTGATCTGGATGGTCTGGCCGGCGTTGCACAAGGTCGACCCGCTCTGGATGGAGGCGTCCGCAGTTCTGCCGGGCGTCGTCGGCATCTTCATTGCAGGTCTTGGCGCGATGCTGGCCTTTGCGGCGCAGATGTCGATGGGAACGTCCTGGCGCGTGGGCGTCGTGCCCGGCGCTACCGGCGAACTCGTCTCGGGCGGGCTCTACCGCTTCAGCCGAAACCCGACCTTCGTGGGGCAGTTCTTGCTGCTTGCGGGGGTGGGTCTTGCGATCCCTTCGGTACCGACCCTGCTCGCTCCGATGCTGTTCCTCTGGTCCGCAGTCACACAGGTGCGCTCCGAGGAGGCCGCACTTCGTCAGTCCCTCGGGCAGGCCTATGAGCACTACCTCGCCTCGGTTCCGCGGTGGTTCGGATTGGGACGGAGAGGTGCGTCGTGAGCGCTACGCGCATCCTTGTCGTGATCCTTTTGGCGGTGCTGGCCGACCAGCTCACAAAGATGGTCGCCCTTTCGGCCCTGTCTCTTGGCAACCCGGTCACGGTGCTGCCCGGTGTCAACCTGACGCTTGGCTTCAACACGGGTGCCAGCTTCGGGCTGTTGGGCGGGATGATGGCGGACAGGCCTCTCTTGATGGCCGCGCTGACCGGTGCCCTCACCCTGGCATTTGCGGTGATGGCGTTCCGCGTACGGCACCGGTTGGAACGTATGGGCTTTGCGCTGATCATCGGGGGCGCGCTTGGCAACATCATAGATCGGCTGCGGCAGGGTTCTGTGACCGATTTCCTTGACCTCTACTGGCGCGACTGGCACTGGCCCGCCTTCAATGTCGCCGATATCGCCATCACTCTGGGGGCAGCTTTCATCCTGCTTTCCGCGTTGCCATCCCGCCGCCGAAGGGAGGCTGCTCTTGACCGAAGCTGATACCAAGACCCTCTCAGCGGATGACCTCCCGCTTGTCGCCGCGTTTGTGGTAGCGCTGTCGGCGACCCTCAGCGCGCTGTTCATCGGCGAGGTTCTGGGGCAGATGCCCTGCACCCTCTGCTGGTACCAGCGCATCGCGATGTTCCCGCTGGTGCCGATCCTTGGCTTGTCACTCTGGCGTGGTGACAGCGCCGGACGTGTCTACGCCCTGCCGCTGGCGCTTGCCGGTCTGGCGTTGGCCGGTTGGCACTCTGGGCTCTATGCCGGGGTCCTGCCCGCGCCCATCGTTCCGTGCACCGAAAATGGACCGTCCTGCACCGGCGCAGCGCAGATGATCCTCGGCCTGCCCATCCCCTACCTGTCGCTGGCCGCATTCGCCGCCATCCTCGTCTGTCTCATCCTGCCGAAAGGACGCCGCCCATGAACCGCCGCACTCTTCTGATCGGAGCCTCCGCCCTTGGTCTTGTCGCCTTCGGCGGCGGTGCCATGCTCCTCACCCGCCGCCGCGAGGCCGAAGCGCAGGCGGCGGCAGCCGTAGCGCCGGCGGTGGATGAGGCGCTTCTCATCCGCCCGCATTCCCCGATCCTTGGCCCCACCGATGCACGGATCACGCTGGTCGAGTTCTTCGACCCGTCCTGCGAGGCCTGCCGGGCCTTCCATCCGATTATCGGGGAAATCCGCCGCCAGTTCCCGACGCAGGTGCGCGTGGTGATGCGCTATACCCTGTTCCACGAAGGGTCGGACGAAGCTGCGCGCATCCTGGAAGTGGCGCGGATGCAGGGCAAGTTCGAACAGGTGCTCGACGCTCTGCTGGAGAAGCAGCCGACCTGGGCGCTGCACGACGGCCCGCAGATGGATGTCGCCTGGCGTGTTGCAGGCGCGGTCGGCCTCGACCTGCAGAAGGCCGAGACGGACAAGCTGTTCCCCGGCATCACCGGCACAATCAATCAGGACATGGCCGATGTCGAAGCGCTCGGCATCCGCCAGACGCCAACCTTCTTCCTGCAAGGTAAGAAGCTCGAGATCACCTCAGCCGAACAGTTCGTCGAGGCGGTCCGCCTTGCCGTCGAAGGTGCCTGACGCGGATCAGTTGCGCGCGACGAAGGCTGCGAAGAGGGCGAGCGTCCGCTCGCTCACGTGATGCTCGATCCCTTCGGCGTCCCGCTCGGCCGTTTCCGCGTCCAGCCCAAGGCTAAGCAGGAACCTCAGCACGATCTCGTGCCGGTGGCGACATTCGTGCGCAAGCGCCCTGCCCTGCTCGGTCAGGAAAATCGAGCGATACTTCGCCCGGGTGATCAGGCCGTCGCGCGCCAGACGGTCCAGCGTCTTGGCCACTGTCGGCGCGGTGACGCCCATCCGGGTGGCGATGTCCACGGGACGCGCCTCACCCTGCGTGTGGATCAGTTCAGCGATCAGCTCGACATAATCTTCCGCCAACTCGCGGCTGCGCGCCGCGCGCACGCCCTGAAACGCTTCCACCCGCAGGTCGGAAGAGCGATCGTCACCGGTTGGAAGCTGATCGTCAGAAGGATCATCGTGCATTGTCATGTCAGTCTTGCACGTTCTGGGTTGACAGGCAAACCCTGCAGGCAGATTGTTAGCATTGTCTAACATTTCGCGCCAAGACTTCGGTGCCTTCTGGGGAAGCTCATCCATGCCAGCCGACGACGCACCCTCGGTTGATCCGTCGCGGCGCGCGTTGCTGGTCGCGGGCTTTGCCGCCGCCGGTGGTGCTGCCTTGGTCGCTGGCACGGCGCGGTCGCAGTCCACGCCCGACCCGATGGCCGGACACGATATGTCGGCGATGTCGGCCGATCCCTATGCCGCTCCGATGTCCGGCATGGCGCATGGCAATATGACCACCGTGGGCCGCGTCGATCATGCGGCAAACGGGTTCGACCCGTCGCCCATGCTGACCGACTGGGACATCGGCACGACCGAGCTACTGCCCGATGGCCGCACGTTGCGGACGTTCGAAGTTGCGGCCATCGACCGCGAGATCGAGATCGCCCCCGGCATCGTCTTTCCCGCCTGGACTTTCAATGGCCGTGTCCCCGGCCCTGCGCTGCGTGCCAAGGAAGGCGAGAAGCTGAGGATCATCTTCCGCAACTACGGCTCGCACCCGCATTCGATGCACTTCCACGGCATCCACTCGGCGCGGATGGACGGCGTTCCGGGGGCCGGTCTAATCGGCCCGGGGGAGGAATTCATCTATGAGTTCGATGCCAAACCGTTCGGCTGCCACCTTTACCATTGCCACGCCCTGCCGCTGAAGCGGCACATGCACAAGGGCATGTACGGGCTGTTCGTGATCGACCCGGACCCCGCGCGTCAGACCGACCCGGCGCTTGCCGCCGTCGCCGCTTCGCGCGTCCTTGGCAGCCCCGAGAACGCGGGGTGGCAGGAGCTGGCGATGGTGATGAACGCCTTCGACACCAATTTTGACGGCGGCAACGAGGTCTATGCCGTGAACACCGTGGGACAAGCCTACATGAACGTGCCGATCCCGATCGACAAGACGCGGCCGGTACGGGTCTATCTCGTGAACGTCACCGAGTTCGACCCGATCAACTCGTTCCACCTGCACGCAAATTTCTTCGACTACTACGACACCGGCACGCAGCTGACGCCCACCCTGCGCACTGTCGATTTGATCATGCAGTGCCAGGCGCAGCGCGGCATCCTCGAGTTCAGCTTCGCCGACCATGAGGACGGCATGTACATGTTCCACGCCCACCAGTCCGAGTTCACCGAGCTTGGCTGGGTCGGCATGTTCGACGTGAGGGGGCCGGGGGCATGAGCGACCAGACCCAAACCACCCGCACCCCGCTGATGCGCCTGCTCTTGGTACTTGTGCCGCTGGCAGCCATCCTGGGCTCCTTCGTCTGGATCGCCTCGCTCGATCCGCTGCGCGGCTTCAACAACGGTGCCCCGCCGGTCGAATCCCTCACCGTCGAACGGACGATCCTCGACAGCACCGGCATCCAGGTTCTGGTGCGCGCGGGCGGGTCTGAGGCGATGCAGATCGCTCAGGTTGCCGTCGATGACGCCTACTGGAGCTTCACGCAGGACCCGCCGGGACCGATTGCGCGCGGCAGTGCCGTCTGGGTGCAGATCCCCTACCCCTGGGTTCTGGGCGAGGCGCATCATGTCGCCCTCGTGACCAACACCGGCACCGTCTTTGGGCACGAGATCGCCGTGGCCGTGCCCACCCCGCAGGCGTCAGGGGGGCAGCTTCGATTGCAAGCGCTGGTCGGCGCGCTTGTGGGCCTTCTGCCAGTTGCGCTTGGTCTGATGTTCTACCCGGCCATGCGCGGCTTTGGCACCTCCGGCATGAACTTCGTGCTGGCACTGACCGTCGGCATGCTGGCCTTCCTGCTCTTGGACATGATGGGCGAGGCCACCGAACTCGCGGCTGAGGCAGCCGCGCTGTTCCAGGGGTCGGCGATGGTCTGGCTGTCGGCGCTGGCGAGTTTCCTTCTCCTCATGGCCATCGGGCGATGGCGCGGGCGGCCCGAGGGGCTGGCGCTGGCCTTCTACATCGCGCTCGGTATCGGGCTGCACAACTTCGGCGAGGGGCTGGCCATCGGCGGCGCCTTCGCCGCAGGGGCCGCGGGGCTGGGCACCTTCCTCGTCCTCGGCTTCGCCCTGCACAATGTGACCGAAGGCATCGGCATCGCAGCACCCATGCTGCGCAACCGTCCGCCGCTCTGGAGCTTTGCCGCGCTGACGCTGCTGGCCGGCGGCCCGGCGGTGCTCGGCATCTGGGCCGGCAGCCTCGCCTACGCGCCGCAATGGTCGGCTTTCGCGCTTGCGGTCGGTGCGGGCGCGATTCTGCAGGTCATGGTCGAAGTCACGGCCTATCTGCAACGCCAGAACAGCGACCGGCAGGCGATCCTCTACTCTCCCGCTGTCCTCGGCGGCTTTCTTGGCGGGATCGCCTTCATGTATGTGACTGCGGCGCTGATCAAAGTCTGACCGTCGGCGAAGCGGAACAAATGACTGTCGTTCGCACACTCAGCCGGTTGTTGCGGGACGGTCTTCCGTAGCGGTGCAGATCGGGCGACCTTCCGCCGTGCGCAGCGGCAGCATTGTCGTCTCAACCGGGCCGACGTGCTCGTACCAGTAGCAGCCGTCTTCGGGCAGCAAAACCACCGCGCGAAGGTTCTGGTAGGGTGCAGCTATCGCCATCACACCTTCGGGCAGCTCCTGCAGGAAGCGCGACGGCTCGTCGCCGACCCTGCCGACCGGTGCTGTGCAGGCTGACAGCATCATCAAGGAGACCGCCAGCACAACTGAGCGCCCCGCGACGACGGTGCGCGAGATACTCCCATGCTTCGAAAGTCCCAATGTGATTTGCGTTTTCTTTCCCGGGATCATGTTCAGGCCGTCAGTTCCACGTTGCCTTCCTCGGCCGGATACAGATGCGCCGTCACCCCGGTCTCAACCTGGTCGTAGAGATCGATGATATGCGGCATTACCATGCGCACGCAGCCGGAGCTGGCCCGGCTGCCGATGGACCGCGGCAGCGGCGTGCCGTGGATGCGCAGATAGGTGTCACGGCTACCAAGGAAGAGGTAAAGCGCCCGCGACCCGAGCGCATTGCCGGGACCGGGATCCATGCCGTCGGCATACTGCGCGTAGATCTCTGGTTCGCGCTCGATCATCTGTGGTGTGGGAGTCCACCTTGGCCACTTGGCCTTGCGGCCAACCGTGTAGGTGCCCGGCTCGTAGAGCCCCGACCGCCCGATGGCGACGCCATAGCGCATCGCAGTGCCGTCTGACTGGATGTGGTAGAGATAACGCGCGATCGCATCGACATGGATGTCGCCAGGCGTCAGCCCGGCGCGCGCCTCGACGCGGACCGGAAGCAGCCGCGGATGCAGGCCCCATGGATTGGTCGTTGCCGCGACGTAGCCCGGCGGTGTCACCTGCGCATCCCAAGCTGCCCACTGTCCCTGCAGATCGGAGGCGGCGAAAGCTGGGGTCACAAGTGGCGCGGAGAAGAGGGCGGAAGTCATCTTCAGGAAATGCCGTCGGGTCGACATGTTGTCCGCTTTCGGCTCAATTGAGGGCAGCACGCTTGCCGAGCACGACAAGCAATGCACAGAACGTGACAAAGGCCCTTAATGTCCACTCAAGTCTGCGTGAAGAAGCTGCGGCCGGAACAAGAAAAAGACTAAAGACGCCTCCCGCCCGTTTGCCGCGAGAATCGTCACCTTGCTTTGTTGACGTGGATGATCGGTGACGATGGATTGACGGCGGGACTAGCTGGTCTTTGGACGCCGGCGTGTCACTTCAATCGCTCTTCTGCCCGTGTTCGGGCTATGTGCCAAAGGAGCAAAGGGAAAGGCGGTCCTGCCGACTCTTCGTTCTCGTTATGTCACGGTGCTTGGTCCCTTCGCAAAGGAGCTCGCTGGTCGAAAGGAAAAAGCCGCGATGGTGGAAGATCTGACAAGAGCGTGAATGTGAAGAACCGCCATTGCACCTCAACCCACTTGAGCAATTAGCGTCATCGCTCAGGTTCGGAGGGCACGGCTGTTGATCGACCTTGATGGACTTTTGCGCGTCGGATCGGACGGACCGCGCGCAGCGATCTGGTTACCAAGTGGATTGATCTTTGGTGCCGTCTTTGTCTTGGCGCTGCCCCCCTTCTCGCTCCTGCCCTTCGCGTTTCTGTCCCTTGCGGCACTTTCACTGCTTTTGCGTGGGGCGACTGGCACATCTTCCATCCTCATTGGTTTTGTCTTCGGTCTTGGCCAGTTCGCACCGGGGCTGTTCTGGATCACCGAAAGCTTTCAGGTCGAGGCCGACCGGTTCGGCTGGCTGGCACTGCCTTCGGTTCTCGGACTTGCGGCGGTCCTGTCGGTTTTTCCCGCGCTGGCCTGCGCCCTAGCGGCGCGGCTAGAACGTGCGGGCCTGCCACTAGCCCTGTCGCTAGCAACCTCCTGGACAATCGCTGAATGGCTACGTGGTCATGTGCTGACAGGTTTTCCCTGGAATCTTGCCGCCTATGCGCTGGCCGACTGGACCATTCTTGCCCAAGGAGCCTCGGTCCTGGGCAGCTACGGACTGGGGTTCGTCCTCGTTTTTGCGGCAGCCAGCATTGGACATGCGATTGGCGGACCATCACGAGAAAGCCGTCGGGCAAATCTTGGGCTGGCTGCGGCAACGATGCTGGCCTTGGCGATGTTCGGCAGTCTTCGCGTTGCGCTTTTGTCGGCGGACGCTGGCCAAGGACGAGAAGTTCGCATCGTTCAGCCGAACATCCCGCAGCGCGCGAAATGGGACCCGGCAGCGCGCAGCGCCAACATCGCGCGGCTCCTGCTCCTCTCGGCTCGGCCTGGTGCGTTCGACTTGCTCTTGTGGCCTGAAACCGCGTGGCCGGGGTTTCTCGCTGAAGACCCGGGGGCGAGAGCGATGATCGGCTGGCTCCTGCCGGATCGCGCTGTGCTTCTGACCGGCAGTCCGGAGCGGGAGGCCGCTGGGATCGACGCAATCTATCGCAACGCGGTCCTGGCCATCGGTCCGGAAGGCAGCGTCCTGGCACGCTATGCAAAGCATCACCTCGTCCCCTTCGGCGAGTTTGTGCCCTGGCGCGGGCTGCTGCCGTTCCAGCGGATCGTTCAATCCCTTGGCGACTTCACTCCCGGCCCTGGACCAGAAACGCTCGCTTTCGGCCCCTTTCCGTTTCCCGGCGTCGCGATCTGCTACGAGATCATCTTTCCCGGGCATGTGGTCGATGACAGGGTCCGGCCCGACTGGATCTTCAATGCGACGAATGACGCCTGGTTCGGCACCTCGATCGGACCATGGCAGCACTTCGCCTCGGCCCGGATGCGTGCGGTCGAAGAGGGCTTGCCGCTGGTTCGCGCGGCCAACACCGGAATTTCAGCCGTGGTCGACCCGTTCGGGCGCGTCACGGCTCTCCTCGATCTCGGCGAACAGGGGATCATCGACGCACGCCTGCCGAGGCCGCTTCGCGCAACCCTCTACGCCCGTTTCGGGGACTGGATGCTGCTGGAAATGCTGGTCGCAAGCTGGACCGGATATGGCCTTCTGGGGCGGAAAAGCGCCACGAGGCTACGAAAAGGAAACACAACATGATCGGACCCGTTTTCGCCTTGGTAGGCTTCGTCTGGGGCGTATTGGTTGCTCGCAAGCGCTGGGGCACGCGGCTCGACTGCCTGCAGTATGGAGCGGGATACGGAATAGCCTTCGGCCTCGCCGGGACTCTCATAGGTATCGCGCTGGCGCGATTTCTGGTCCCGCACGGATAGGCGAAAGCCCGCCTGCCAGATCTGGACGCGGTAGTTGCGACTTGAACCTCTAGTTGCTCAAGGTTCTAGACCGCCCACGACGAAACCTGGGACTATTGAATGCGCCTTCGGAACCTGCAGATCATCCTCTGGGCCGCAACCATTGTGGCGACCGTCGCGTTTCTCGCGCTGCGCTGGTCATCTGCAGGGATGCAGGACGAAGCCGATGCGGCCTTTTCCCCGTCCTTCTCGCTTGCGGACAGCGAGGGCGCGCAGCGGATATCGGAAGAGTTTCGTGGCAAGTTCCTGCTGGTCTTCTTCGGCTTCACGAGTTGCCCGGACGTGTGCCCCACTACCCTGTCCGAGGTCGCGCAGGTGATGGATGATCTCGGGCCGGATGCGGCGAAGGTGCAACCCATCTTCGTTTCCGTCGACCCGGAGCGGGACCGGCGGCTCGGCCTTCGAGAATACACTGAGGCCTTTCACCCTGCGATCCTCGGGCTTGCGGGCACCGATGCGGACACGGAGGCCGCGGCGGAGAGCTTCAAGATCTACTTCGCCCGCAAGGACGACACAGAGGTCGCGGATGGCTACACCATGTCGCACAGTCCCGGCCTGTTCCTGATCGGCCCGGACGGCGTATGGCTGCGGCAGTTCGCGTACGGCACGCCCGCCGCCGACATCCTTTCCGACCTCAGATCGAGATTCTGACCAATGAAATCCTTGTTCCTTTCCACAGCCCTGCTCCTCGCCGCCCCAGCCGCCTTCGCCTGCGAGGCGTTCACCGTCGGTGACCTGACCATCGAACACGCCTGGTCCAAGGCGACCATCGGTGCGGAGCGCCCGGCTGTGTTCTATGTCGAGATCACGAACGGAGGGAGCACCGACGACGCCCTGATCGGCATTACGACGCCGACCGCGACCATGCCGATGCTTCACGAGACCGTCGTTACCGACGGCATCGCCTCGATGCCCCACGCGATGTCGATCCCGGTTCCGGCGGGCGAGATTGTGGCGCTGTCACCCGGCGGCTACCACGGCATGCTGATGGGGCTCGGCACAGCGCTGAAGGAGGGTGACCGGTTCCCCGTCACCCTGATCTTTGAGAATGCGGGCGAAGTGACCGTCGATGTAGACGTGCTGTCCCTGCGCGCGGAGGGTCCGGATTGCAGCGACGCCGGGCAGTGATCCTGGGCCTCGGGGCCTCAGGCGCGGCAACCGTCTTCATGCTGGGCGTCGGCGCGTGGCGGACACGTGACCGACTGAGCATCGACTCTGTCCTGCCGCTGCCTGTCAGCGAAATGGACTGGCAGCTTACCGACCACCGCCGGCAACTCGTTGCGCCTTCAGACTGGATTGGACGTCCGGCCATGGCCTTCTTCGGCTTCACCTGGTGCCCGGATGTCTGTCCGACGACACTAAGCGACATCTCGCTCTGGCTTGAGGAACTGGGGCCCGACGCCGACCGGCTCATCGTGGCACTGATCACGGTCGACCCCGACCGCGATACGCCGGATGCCCTTGCCGACTACGTGAGCAACTTCGATCCGCGCATCATCGGGTTGACAGGGTCCGCCGAACAGGTCGCGAAGGCTGCCGCCGATTTCCGGGTGAAATACGCGCGCGTGCCGCGGGACGATGGTGACTACACGATGGACCACACCGCCGGTGTGTTCCTGTTCCACCCGGACGGACGCTTTGCCAGCATCATCGACTTCCACGAGGATCGGCGCTTTGCCGTTCCGAAGATCCGCCGAACCCTCAGTTGAAAGGTCATTCTGCCAGATGATCCGCTCTGCCCTCATCGTCCTTGCCGCCGCCTCTCTCGTACCTTTGCAGGCTGCGGCCGACCCGCCGACCGCGCATCTTCCGACCGCGTTCGATGCGACGATTGCCTCCGGCGATACGCTCGACAGTGTGCTTGGTCGCGCAGGTGTCCCTGCGGGGATCCGGGCAGAGGCCGCCTTGGCTCTTGCGGGGGTCTACGACCTCACCGACTTGCGGCCGGGCCATCGCATCGAGTGGACGGCCACATCGGGCGATCCGGCGAGCCTGACACGCCTGTCGCTCTTCGTGGAAGATGGCGTCGAGATTGTACTGAGCTTCGACGGCCCGGTTGCAGCCGAGCGGCTTGAGCCCCCGATCCGTGAGGCGGACCGGCGAGAGACGCTTGTCCTTGACGGCACGCTTTACGAAGCCCTCGTGGCGCGCAACGCGCCGGAGCGCTTCGCCGTGGACCTGACTGCGCTCCTCGCAGGCCAGGTCGATTTCCGGCGAGAACTGCAGGGCGGCGAGACATTCGCGCTGGTCTGGCAGGAAGACCAGCTTCCTGACGGCAGCATCGCGGGGGAGCCTCGGCTGAACTATGCGCGACTGGAACTTGCAGACAGGGTGCTTGAACTCGTCGCCACCGAAGCCGCAGGACCCGTCATCGTGTTCGAGGACGGAGAAGCCGTCCAGCGGTCCGCCGCGCCGATCCTCGGTGCCCGGCTGTCGTCCGTCTTCGGGCGACGCAACCATCCTGTTCTCGGGGGCGTGCGGATGCACACCGGGATCGACTATGCCGCTCCGGTCGGAACCGAGGTCTCGGCCACCGGCGCAGGGCGCGTGGTCTTTGCCGGTACGATCCGAGGTTACGGTCTGACCATCGACATCGATCACGGCGGCGGGGTTGTGACACGCTATGCCCATCTGTCCGAGATTGCCGAAGATGTTCGGGAAGGCACCCGGGTCAAGGCCGGTGACAGCATCGGTGCCGTTGGCGCGACGGGCCTCGTGAGCGGCCCGAACCTGCACTACGAGGTCCGCGTTGACGGTCGGCCGGTCGATCCGACGGACCGGGAAGCCCTGCCGGAACAAGAGATTGCCTCGTCCGAGGATCTTGATGCGCTGACGACATGGCGCCGCGAGACGGGCTTTGAAGCTTTGGTAGTAGGAGATCGGGGATGAGCGGGCAGCACATCGGACGGCGCAACCTGCTGCTTGCGGCAGCGGCCAGCGTCGCGGTCCCAGGGCGCGCCGCCTGGTCGCAAGCGGAACCACCGATCCATGTCGTCAAGGGACGCGGCTGTGAATGCTGCGAAGCCTGGGTGGACTACCTGCGCGAGCAAGGCTTCACCGTGACGGACGAAGTGTCGATGGGAACGCTGCTGATCCGCTTCAAGATGGATCAGGGCGTCCCAGCAAAAGCCTTCTCGTGCCATACGGGCGTGGTCGACGGTTATGCGCTAGAAGGCCATGTTCCCGCCGCCGATATCCGGCGGTTGCTGGCCGAACGCCCCGATGCGGTCGGGCTAGCCGTGCCCGACATGCCCTACGGCTCGCCCGGGATGGGGTCCGAGGATAGCCGCGACGCTTACGACGTGCTGCTTATCCGCCGCGATGGCGAGCTTGAGGTCTATACCAGCTATCCGGCGGCCTGAGATCACATCCGTCTAGGGTCCGATCTTTGGCTGATGGTCTTCGACCAACACCGACTTATCCCTCAGAAGGCACCAACGATCTGGGCAACGGCGTCCTCGCTGTCCCACGCAAACGGGCCTTGAAGACGTCCGATCTCCCGGCTCTGCCGGTCGATCAGAAGAGTTGTCGGCAGGCCGATGAAGGCAAGGGCAAGCTGAACCCGCAGCGGCTCGGCCCAATAGAGCGGCAGATCGACGAGGCCGATCTCGTCGTAGAAGCGCCGCCCCCTTCCGATCCCCGCGTCGTCGATGCAGAGCGGAAGCACCGCGAAATCCGCGCCGCCCAGCCGGGACTGGAGCCGGTCAAGTGTCGGCATTTCTTCCCGGCAAGGTGGGCACCACGTCGCCCAGATGTTCAAGAGGATCACCCGGCCGCCGAAGTCGTCGAGTTTCCGTGTGGTGCCTGCTTCGTCGAGAATCGGCGGGGACAGCAGCGGTTGCGGGTCCTCGCGCAGCCGGAAGGGCGGGCGCGCCTCGGCGGACCCTGCAAGGAAGGGCGCGGCGAGGGCACCAAGGACGGCACGGCGTCCGATGAGTGTTGGCATAGGTCCGCTCTCTCCGGGAAAGGGCCCGGACCCGCAGGCAGGCTGCGGGTCCGGCCGTGCGTCAGGCCGACACCGCGAACTCGGTCATCATGCCGGTCGAAAGGTGCGGCATGTGGTGGCAATGCAGCATCCACCGCGCCGCCTCGCCCGCGTCCACCGCGACCGTCACCATGCCCATCGGCGGCACATGCACGGTGTCGCGGACCGCGCCTGCGATCCGGTCCATGCCGACACCCACTACCTGGAAGGCGTGGCCGTGCAGGTGCATCGGATGCGCCATCATCGACATGTTGTGGAACATGATCTCGACTCGGTCGCCGGATTTCGCAGTCACCGGCACATGGGACCCCCAAGTCTGGCCGTTGATCGTCCAGACATAGGGCATCATGGTGCCGCCCAGCATCAGCATCGGCTGCGAAGCTGGCGCGCGTTCGGGCAGCGGGCTGACGGCGCGTAGAGCACCCTCCTGCGCCAGATCGCCGCTGAAGGCGGGATGGTCGGCCTCCGACATCTCGGCGATCCTAGTCACCGCCGCCCCCGGCGTGGCGAGGATGACACCCGTCCTTTCCTTGGCACCTTCGCGCAGGGCAAGGATCGGGAAGGCCCCGCCCTCGCCCGGCACATCCAGTTCGATATCCAGCCGCTGGCCCATTGCGACGCCAAAGCGGTTGCCGGGCAAAGGTCGGACCGGCTCGCCGTCCACCGCGACCAGCCGTCCCGGCAGCGCGCCAGTGTCGATCCAAAACACGGTGGCGGCCGCAGCGTTGATGACGCGGACAAGGATGCGCCCACCTTTGTCGACCTGAACCACTTCGGGGTCGTCCAGCGTGCGATCATTGGCAAGATAGGCGTCGAAGTTGTAGTCGTTCAGGTCCATCGCCATGCCATCCATCCCCGGCATCGCCATCATGTCCCCCTGACCCATGGCACCCATGTCCATTCCGGAATGGTCCATGCCGCCCTGCCCCATCTGGCCATGATCCATCCCGGCCATCGACGCGCCGCCGGTGATCTCGGCCAGCACCTCGGCAGGTGGCTTGAAGGAAAAGTCGTGCAGGAACAGCGTCACTTCCTGCCGGTCGGCAGCAACGTCCTCGGGCCGCCGCACGACCAGGGGTGCTGCAAGCAGCATCATCTCGTGCGCCGGGATGTGGGCGTGCATCCAGTGCGTACCCGGTCGCGCGGCGAAATCGTAGGCGCGGGATTCACCGGGTTGCAGCATCGGCATCGGCAGGTCGGGCACTCCATCCTGCGCGTTGTCGGGGATCTGACCATGCCAGTGAATAATCGTTGGCTCGGCCAGCGCGTTTGTCAAATCGACCGCGAACGCCTGGTCCGGATCGAGGACAAGGCCGGACCGGCCAGCGCCGTCCAGAAGCCCCCAGACGGTTGCGGCTTTGCCCCGCACGTCAATGGTGCGGGTGGCGGCGGTCAGCGACATTCGGCCGGACTGGGCCCGGACCCGTGCGGGAAGCATCAGTGAAGCGGCCGTGGCCGCAGAAGCGGCCAGAAAGCCGCGGCGAGAAAAGGGCGACATGCGAATTCTCCTGTATCGCGTCGTGAATTGGACAAGCGGTCCCCGGCGAATGCCGCAGCCGCAGGCTCAGATCACGGCGATCTTCGGAGGCGGACCTGGGGGCGGAATGGCCAGCGAGGCGGCAAGGATGTCGACACTAGCCTCCACATCGGAGGACCGCGCGACAGTTTCCGCAACCCGGTCCGGCGCAGGAAAGGTCGCTGCCGCGAACAGGCAGTGCTGCTGACAGATCAGCTGCTGCGTCAGGTCCTTCGGGCCGTCAGTCGCGGGCATGTGCGCCAGGTGGCCGGCCATCGCCATCATCTGCGCATGGTCTGCCTGAGCTTGCTGCCGTTCGCCCAGAGCCAATACGGGAAGGATTGCCGCCAGGACGTAGGCGGCGAGGATCAGGACATGCATGCGAAACGTGAGAAGCGCCATATCTGAGACATCTATCAGGATGGCCCGCTTCCGTCACCTGACAGTTTGGTGTCCCTGAGGGGCACTCTGATCTCTAAAGCTGCGGCATCAATGCCGAGTTTCCGAATTCCCTGCCCCACTATCGCAGAGTTTACTGGAATCCGTCGCGATTGCGCAGAACCTGCGCAAAACGCGGGACAGTGAATCGATGTGGAAACTTCTGTTCGCCATGGCGGCAATCCTTGGCCTGGCATCCTGCGGTGCCGAACCGATCTGGGCACCCGAGGAGGCCGTGGCCGCCGCCCGCTACGAGCATCCCGGCCCGACCTCGGTCACGCTCTTCACGGTCCTCTCGACACGCAGCGGAGCGGGAGCGCATGCGGGCCTGCTCATCAACGGATCGCAGCGCGTGCTGTTCGATCCGGCTGGCACCTGGCGGCATCCCCGGCTGCCCGAGCGCAACGACGTGCACTTCGGGGTCACCCCGAAGATGGTGGATTTCTACATCGACTACCATGCCCGCGAGACCTACGACGTGGTTGAACAGACTATCGAGGTATCGCCCGAGGTTGCGGCACTGATCATGCAGCGGGCAATGGCCTATGGCGCGGTGCCGAAAGCAAACTGCACCATCGCGCTGTCGCGGGTGCTGGAAGGGGTGCCCGGATTTGAAAGCCTGCCGATGACCTGGTTTCCGAAACGGATGATGGAGGGGTTTGCCGAGTTGCCGGGCGTCTCCGCACGGACGATCACCGACGACGACGCCGACGAGAACCACGGGGTTCTGCTGGTTCAAGCCGGGGACCCGCGGCTGGAGTAGCATTTCGGTGATCAGTCGCCGGGTTCATCAGACTTTGCTCGCCGATCCCCGCACTTGCAGCTATGTTTCCCGTAAAGTTCCAACGAAAGGCCGACATCATGACACTGTCCCGGCGCAAGGTTCTCGCCGCCGTTCCTTGGCTGGCCGCCATTGCGGCTACCCCAGCACTTGCCGAGGGCGACGAAGCCATCCACGTCGTCAAGGACCCCGGCTGCCCCTGCTGCAACGGGTGGATCGGACATCTGCGCGACAGCGGCTTTCGGGTATCCTTCGAGGAACGCAGCATCGAAGAGCTTGCGGCGTTCAAGCGCGAGCGTGGCATTCCGGAAGACCTCGCGTCCTGCCACACCGCCACCATCGGCGACTATACTGTCGAGGGGCACGTTCCCGCCGCCGACATCCGCCGTCTTTTGGCTGAACGACCCGTCGCCGTCGGTCTCTCCGTGCCTGGCATGCCCTACGGGTCACCCGGCATGGGACCCGAGACCGAGCGCGAAGCCTATGACGTCATCCTTGTCGGGTTGGACGGCAGCAGTAGCGTCTTCACGAGCTACCCTGCAGCCTGATCCCGTTCAGTCGTGCAAGGACTGCCCAGAACCAATGACGCCTTGCGCCATTGGTTCCCGGGTCACCAGGACAGACCGGATTCGGTTGACCTCCAGGCGTTTAGCAGTGCTTCCTTGGGTACCACACCGTCCAACGGTCTGACTGCGGCGTCGAGCCTGCGAGCCGAATGATAGGCCGTCCCCGCCATTACGCCGGGCGCTGCGCCATAGGCGAGCCGGTAACGCGACACAAAACCGTCGGTTCCGTCTGCGCTGTCCCACCCATCCGGCAGTACGAACTGCCGCAAGACCGTGCTTGCCGAGGCATACGCGCGCGCGGCGTCGCTGGCCGCGGGTTCGGCGCCAATGACAATGACGACATCGGTCGGCTCGTCGGGCGTACCGAACAGTCCTTCGACCAGCCCCGCCGCATCTCGTGGCAGCGGCAGCAGTTGCACATCAACCCCACCGAGATGTCCGTCCGATGTTTCGTTGGCGTGCCCGTCCCGTTCGTCGGCCGCTAGGAGGAAACCGCGCACCGCTTCTGCCAGACTTGCGTCAACGTCCTCGCCGACGACCAGAAGGCCGACGGTGAATGAATGCGCCGAAGCAATCCCTGTCAAGGCGATCCACAAAGTGGCTGCCACGACGGAATGCCTGATCCGGCCCAAGACCGTCTCAGTGATCGTGAAAGGCCGCTGAAGTCGGAAACCGAAGAGACGCATAAGACGGATACTCATTCGGCGGCCCGCGCGGCGGCCACCACCTCGGCAAGCTGAGCCTTCTCGACAAAGCCTGGAATCAGTTGATCACCCACCACGAATGACGGTGTGCCGTTGAAGCCGAGAGCCTCGGCCAGACGTAGCGACGTGGCGATATGTTCCTCGACTTCGGGCGATTGCATGTCGACCTTGAGCTGCTCGACATCGAGTCCGACCTCGCCCGCGATCCGCAGCACCGACTGCTCGTCCAACTTCGCCCGTGCACCCATCAGCGCATTGTGCAGTTCAGCATACTTGTTCTGCTTCCGTGCAGCCAAAGCGGCCCGCGCCGCGATCGCTGATCCTTCGCTAAGGATTGGCCATTCCCTCAGAACAAGACGGATGTTTCCGTCCTCGGCCAGCAGGGCGTCGATTTCAGGCATCGCGCGTTTGCAATAGGGACAGTTGTAATCGAAGAACTCCACCACCGTCACGTCGCCTTCCGGGTTGCCGAGGACCGGAGCGTTGGGGTCGCGCTCCAGCAGGGCGCGCTCGTCGGCCAGGGTCGCGGCAACGGCGGCAGCTTGGGCCTCTGCCTGGCGCGCCTCCAGCGTCTGGAGAGCCTCGAGCACAAGCTCCGGGTTCTCGCGCAAGGTTTCGGCGACCAGTTCCTTGATCCGATCTTCCGTAATCTCCTGCGCCAGGGTGAGGCCGGGAGCGAAAACGAGCGTGATAGCAAACAGGATTGACGTGACGCGCATGGGAAGAGCCTTGTGTGACGGATGAAGATTTTGAGTTTCAGGCGGTCTGCACCCTCTAGTCCCTGGAGAGGCAAGCGGGAATTGGGAGGTCGGTGGCCTTACTTGCGGCTTCAAGGCGAACCTGCTTCCATCTGGCTGCGTTCAGCCTGTGCGGCACGAATGCGGTCGGGCCAGTTCGACCGGATATAAGCGAGGACGGCCTCGATGTCGTCCTCGGTCAGCTCACCGCCAAACCCGGGCATGCCGGAGGTGAAGTCGACCCCCATATCGTCCAGCACCGCTTGTCCGCCGCGACGGATGTAGTCCCGCAACATCGCATCCCCGTGGTGCCAGGTGTGGCCGGTCTCGTCGTGGGGCGGCGCGGGATAGGTGCCATCCTCCTTCGCCGACTGCCAGTCCGGCTGCCCTTCCAAGTTGGCACCGTGACAGGAGGCGCACTTGGCCGCGTAAATGACTCGCCCGTCTTCGATGTCCGGCGTGTCGTGAAAGAACGCTTGGGCTGGAACCAACGGAAGAACGAGGGTGACTGCGGCCATGACAGCCCCAGGAACGCTTCGGCACAATGCTCTTCTGAGACGGTGCATCATGTCCGGCTCACCGTGGCGGTCGTGCCGTCCGGCGGCAGGATGCGTTCGGACAGCAGGGCCAGGTCCTCCCGTATGCGCGCCCTCTGCGATGTCGGATAGGCGTCCTCAGGCGGCAGGCCGCCATGCTGCGCAAACAGCATGATGTCGCGCGCAATTGGCGCCGCTGCCGTTGACCCGCCGCCGCCGTGTTCCACCACGACCGTGACAGCAAAGCGGGGCGCGTCAAAGGGTGCAAAGGCCACGAACAGCGCGTGATCGCGCCGGTTCCACGGCAGCTCGTCCTGCGAGCGGACGCCTGCCGCCCGCTCGGCAGCGGTGATCGAGAAGACCTGGCTCGTTCCCGTCTTGCCGGCCATCGCCAATGTCGGATCGGCGATCCGCGAGGAATAGGCCGTCCCGCGCTCATGGTTTGAGACCTCGAACATGCCCTGTTGCACGATGGCCAGTGCTTCGGCAGAGAGACCAAGCGGTGCGGGAGCAACCATTACCTGGTCCGGCCCGGCAAGCGGCCGCACCAGCCGGGGAAGCACGGCGGTCCCCGATGCCAGTCGTGCAGTCATGGTTGCAAGTTGGATCGGCGAGGTGAGCGTGAAGCCTTGGCCAATCGAGGCATTGATGGTGTCACCGATCAGCCAGTCCTGCCCGTACCGTTCCTGCTTCCAAGCGCGGGACGGGTTGTTGCCATGCGCCATTCCGGACAGCGGCAGATCGTACTTCTGACCCAGTCCGAGCCGGTCATTCATCGCGAAGATGCCATCGATGCCGATACGTTGAGCGACCTCATAAAAATAGACGTCGCAGGACTCTCGCAGGGCGCCGACCATGTTCACCCGGCCATGACCGCCGCGCTTCCAGCAGTGGAACCTTCGGCCGGAGATCTCTACATAGCCATTGCAGGCGACAGTCTCTTCGGGGTCCATCAGCCCGGTTTCCAGCGCGGCCAATGCATTCGACATCTTGATCGTCGATCCTGGCGGATAGGCCCCCTGCACCGTCTTGTCGGCAAGCGGGCGGAACTCACTATCACGGAGCGCGCCGTAGTCGCGGCTGGAAATCCCGCGGACGAAGAGGTTCGGATCGAAGGAGGGCGCAGAGGTGCAGCCAAGCAAATCGCCGTTCGTCACGTCCATCACGATCGCGGCCGCGCTTTGGCCTTCCAGCCGGACGCGCATGAAGTTCTGCAAGTGGTGGTCGAGCGTGATCTGCATGTCCGGGCCCGGGGTGGCCGGATCGAGAGCGAGTTCGCGCATTGTGCGGCCGGACACGTTGACCTCGACGCGGCGCGTGCCTGGCAAGCCGCGCAAGGTGCGTTCGTGGCTTCGTTCAACTCCTGTCTTGCCGACTTCAAAATCGGGCAGGCGGAGCAACGGCTCATTGTCAGCCGCTTCGTTTTCCAGGTCGCTGTCGCTGACTGGCCCGACATAACCGACCTGATGCGCGAAATCCGGCCCGAAAGGATAGACGCGCGACAGGACCATCTCGGGCTGCACACCGGGAAGGACAGGTGAGTTCAGTGCCACGATCGACAATTCTTCCCACGTGACGCGGTCTTTCACCGTTACCGGCACGAAGGCTCGAACACGGTCGATCTGCTCCTTGACCTTGGAGACAGTCTCTGCGTCCAGGCCGAGCAGCACCTGCAGCTTTTCCAGAACGTCGTCGACATCGCGGGCTTCTTCCTTCACCAGCGTGATGCGATATGCCTGCTCATTGTCCGCAACGATTTTTCCAGCCCGATCAAGGATGCGCCCCCTGTCCGGTCGCACCAGCCGCAGGCTGATCCGGTTTTCCTCGGCCAGCAGGTAGTATTGCTCGGCATCACGGACGCTCAGTTGCCACATCCGGACACCAAGGACGCCCACCACTGACGTCATCGCACCACCAACGATCAGTGCCCGGCGGGTTGTCTTTTTCGCCGCCTGCACGAGGTCACGTTCCGATCTACGCATGGCTTGCCTCCTCTCCCGGCAGTTCGGACAGGGCCTTGGCGCGGATGGTCTTCACGTAGGCCGCAGCGCGCAGACCAAGGACCAGAACCACAAGTCCGACGAACCAGGGCTGAAGCGGGTTCGGCGGTGGCGTCGCCCGATGGAAGCTCAGGAAATGCATGAAGAGGAAGTAGGCGACGTGGGCGACGGTCAGCCACCACATCGGCAGGACGCCCATCTGCAGGAACTTCCAGCCGGACAGCCCCAGACGCCGCATCGCGAAATCGCTCGACGTAGCGGCAAGCAGAACCGCAAGGACGAGGGCCGCGATCCCGATGGCGTTGGCAAGCCCGAAACCATGCTGGAACATGACATAGGCCAAGAGGTCGGGATGCCATTCGAACCCGAACAGCCGCATCAGATCCCATTCGACCCAGCCGACGAGAACGATCGCCGCGTGGACGACGACTAAGAGGCAGCCTTGGATACCTATCTCGCGGCGGAACGGCAGCAGCATTACCGCCGCGCGCAGGAAACGTGTCAGCGGCCCCAGCCCCATCGACAGCGAGATCAGCACCAGCGAGGCATCCCCGAAGGCGCGGTTCCAGCGGTGCATCGGGTTGAACTGCGCGTGAACCGCCGCAAAGCCCAGCACAAGCCCCGCCGCAAGAAGAGCCACAAGCACGTGCCGAACCAGCGCCTTCTGGGCCAGCCCGCGCATCACTGACCGCAAACCAGTTGACGCCGTCACTGCGGTCCTCCCGTCAAGGGAGCTTCAACGCCGCCGACAATCTGAAGGTCAGATCGGGACTCGCGAAACGCCCGCCAGTTGCGGAAGGCAGCAAAGCCCATGACGATGACCCCGGCTGCCGCGAGCCAGGGCCGGACCGGATCGAACCAGGAGAGCAGCGCCGGGCCACCGAAGATCAGCATCAGGACCTTGTTGCAGGTCGGACAGGCGATGCCGAGGAAACTCGCAAGACCGCCTGCCCCGGACGTCCGCAGTCTGCATCTGGGAACCCAGAGCGCGACTGTCACTCCAGCCAAGAGTGCCGTCAGGACGGTGGCCCCGAACTCCCACGGGCCGACCGGGGTCATGCGGACAAAGAGGGGGTTCGCCCACACTGCGGTCACCGTCCCGAGGACGGCGAACAGCGCGACACCGACGGCGGTGCCGCGAAGCCCCCTGCGCAGGGTGTCGTCCTGCTTTGCCTGTTGTGTCGCTCCGTCACTGTGCATCAAATTCAACCTCTGCACGATCCTCGCCAAAGCCAACACTGACCACCCAACGTCCAGCCATTGGCAACTTGAGATTTGCTCGCCAGACCCCGGCCTCGACTAACTGAAGCGGCGGATCAAAGCCGTCCATATGCATCTCCAACATCGCGAAGTTCACGTCCGGCCTCATGGCAGCAGATTCGATGGCATCGGCATCCGGTGTGAACTGGATCTCGAGGCGGACATCCCGGTTTCCGAGCGCATAGACCTGGACGTCGATCCGACCATCCGGAAGGACTTCCGACACTTCGGCTGTCGGCACGCTCTGATCCGCAACGGTGTCTCGCGGATCGAGTGTGCGCACCGTTGCCCAGATGAACGCGGCAACAAGGGCAAAGACGCACAGAGCAAGCGCCACTGCGAGCACTCTAGTTCTCATTGCCCATCTCCATTTGCGAGTGGTCCATCCCCGCCATCGGGGTCTCCGTGGCAGGAGGCGCGGGTTCCGGGATGTCCCCGCTGCCGTCGGGGTCGAGCAGGTAGGTCGCGATTGCCTCGCGGTCGGCGTCGGTGAGGTACGAGGTGCCCTCAGCCACGACCTCGGCCATGCTGCCGCCGAAAGCATCCCCATTGGGCAGCAGCCCCGACTGGAGCGCATAGGCGAGGTTCGCGACCGTCCAGCCGCCTTCCAGAAGGTCGGCTGTCAGGATCGACGGTGCCTTGCTGCCGCCGGGAAGGCTGTCGTTTCCGGCGAACCGGGCGGAAGCGTCCAGGCCGCCCGCAAGCGTTCGACCGGTATGACAGGCTGCACAATGCGCCGCCCCTTCGACGAGCAAACGCCCGCGGTTCCAGGGCGATGATGTGCCCATCAGCGCATCCGTCTCCGGCGCGTCGAGGTAGGCAGCGCGCCAGAGCTTCAGCCCCGAGCGAAAGCTGAACGGAAACCCGACATCATGCGCCGGGGCAGCATCCGCAACCGGCGGAACGGTGCGGAACGCTTCCCACAGGTCGGCGATCTCCTGATCCGTGAAGCCTGCATAGAAAGAATATGTGAACACCGGATAGTAGGGGTCGCCCTCCGGCGAGATGCCTTGTCGAACAGCCCTGGCGAAATCCTGGATGGTCCAGGCACCGATCCCGGCGGTGGTGTGCGGGGTGATGTTCGGGGGCACGAAAGTGCCAAAGGGCGTGTCGAGAGGCGCACCTCCGGCGAGCGCCAGTCCCTTGGCAGCCGCGTTGGTGTGACAGGACACACAGCCGCTGGCACGGGCCAGATAGGCGCCGCGTTCTGCATCCCCGGGCGGGAACGCGGCCGGCTCCGGCGCGCCGATGGGCCATAGCGCCAGAACACCGGCCCCGAGGCTCGCCGCCACGGCCGGGAAAATGACGGAAGCGCGGATCAGACCCCGCATGGTCAGTTCCGGCCCGCGCGGTACTGCGAATGGCAGGACGAACAGGTGGCGCTGATCCGGGTGAAGAGGTCGTCAGCGGCCAGCGTCGTCAGATCGAACGCCAGCGTCGCCGGGTTCGATGTGCCACGCGCAACCTGGACCTCTTGGGTCCTTTCGCCGTAGCCCATCAACTCCGCTATCGTGAAGCCCTCATCTACCTGTGGTGCCGGGGTCATGGCCATCGCCGAGTGATCCATCCCGGCCATATCTCCGGGCGGCGGCAGCGCCGGGTCAAGACCGTTCGGGGCGGCCACGGCGAGCGCGTCAGCGTAGGTCTTCAATTCCTCGGCAAGTGCTGCGAAGTCCTGCCAGTCGGACCAGATCTCCGGCCTGGCGTAGGTCACCCCTTCGAGGCTGCCTTCCGGGAACAGCGACAGCATCGTCTCGCCCGCGTGACCAGCGATGACGCTCGCACCCTCCGACACGATAAATGTGTCGTAGGGGATCGTGCCTTGCATCATCGGCGCCAGCTCCGCCACCGTGTCCCGCATCGCCGTCATACCGTTCATCCGTTCCAGGACGACACCCGTCGCCCCGTTATGTGCCAGCGCCACTGCCGCAACTGCGGAAGCGGCAAGCGCCAAAGCGCCTGTCCATTGTGGTTTCATCTGCCTGACTGCCCTTGGTTTCTTGTTGTTGACCGATCCCGCGACCCGCCCTTCCGGCGGATCGTGCGGCTTGCACAACTGTCTGGTGTCAGGCTGACAGAGATTGAACTGTCGACAGAGCTGCGGAGAGCCTATCGAACCGTCAGACGCACGTCCGGCCTGACTGTCAGATCCGGGTTCGGGGGGGAGGCAGGGTGACGGACGGGCCGCCAAAGCGGCGTTGCGACTGTGTCAGGTCCGGTCGCAGAGTGATCACGATTGACAACGACAGTGCTGTGACCGGCCCCTCGGGCACGACGAAAACAGAACAGGCGAGGCCCGGGTGGCAAGCAGGTGCCGGCGCGGTCTCTTGCCCGGCGTTGCCCGCGATCTCGACCGACGTGCCGGGATGATGATCCTCGACCGGGCCCGCCTCTGCGGTCTGTCCGAGGACCAAGCCAAGCGTCAGCACCACGGACAGAAGCCACATCGACACGAACCGAAACGACCCGCGCGAAAACAGGTTCTTGAGTGGGTTCGGTGAGGTCGACGAAGGTTTCATCTTGCTAGATCAGCTTCACTTGCGTCCCGACCGGCGTCCGGTCGAAAACTTCCTCGATATGTTCGTTGTAGAGCCCGATGCAGCCGTTCGACGAGCGGCGACCGATCTTGCGCGTGTCGTGTGTACCATGGATGCGGTAGTACTGCCACGACAGATAAAGGGCGCGGGTGCCGAGCGGGTTGGTCGGGTCGCCGCCAGGCACGAAGGCCGGCCATTCCGGGTTCCTTTCCCGCATCGACGGTGTCGGGGCCCAACTCGGGTTCACCCGTTTCTCGACGACCTCGGTATAGCCCCGGCGGGTCAGCTCGTCCGACAGCGGGACCGAGGTCGGGTAGAGGTACATTTGACCGTCGCTCGTCCAGTGCTGGAGGACCTTGGCTGTCGTGTCGGAGATGATGATCCCGACGCCCAGAGCATCGAAGTGATCCTGCCACTCGTGGGTGCGAAAAGCCGAGATGTTGTTACGGACCGGGCCCGGCGTGTCTTCCGACGCGCTGGCGGCGCGACCGGTCACGAAAGGCGCGGCAAGTGCTCCGGCAACAAAAAGCCGTCGAGTGAATCGCATGTTCTGCTCCTTTTTGAACAAGGCTTGCTTCCTTCCAACGTGGGAAGGTCAAATCGCTTCACTGAACCGCAGTGTCACAAACTGGTGAATGCGTGACGTTTTCGCCAATTATGCAGGGAAATCTGCTGCTCACTCTCATGTGATCACCCGCTATCGAGGTGCAAAAGGCTAATATCGATCCATGCGGACGATGATGGCCCTGTTGTGCAGTTTCCTTCTGGTCGCCTCCCTGATGGGGTTGGCGCACCCAGACAGGTCATCGCACAGCGCCCATGCGGATGCGCTTCACGCGGCTCCCCTGATACCGGACGGCCTGTGTGGTGAAGGGTCTGGGCACGGGGTATGTCAGCTTATTATTGCCGACCAGCCCCAGCTCTTCAGCCTGATGGCAAGTGCCGGTTCATCTCGCTTCGAGATCACGCCGTTCGCGGCCCCCAGCCACAGCCTTTCCCCCCGAACGCCGCCCCCGCGACACATCCTCTGAGCGAACCTCTTCTTTCCGTTCCCCTCAGGAGAAAGCATGATTACCCGACGCACCCTTATCGGCGGAGTCGCAGTCGCGGCGCTGTCCTCGCCCGGCATACTGCGGGCCCATACCCAAGAACCGTTCGTGCTGGCCGACGAGTTCCAGCCGCGTGAGGTGCGTGTCCGCGAGCAGCACGCACCCGGTCAGATCCTTGTGTTTCCGCGAAGCTTCTTTCTTTACCATGTCTTCGACTCCGAGCGTGCAATCCGTTACGGCGTTGGCGTGGGCAAGGCAGGCCTCGCATTCAAGGGATCGGCAGTCATCGAGCGCAAGGCCGAATGGCCGTCCTGGCGCCCGACGAACGACATGATCCGCCGCAATCCTGACCGCTACGCCCAATTCGCCGATGGCGTGCCCGGGGGACCAAACAATCCCTTGGGTGCGCGGGCACTCTACCTTTACCGGGAAGGGCGCGATACCTACTACCGAATCCATGGTACGACCGAGCCGTGGTCCATCGGCCAGTCCGTGTCGAACGGTTGCATCCGGATGTTGAACGACCATGTGATCCAGCTCTACGAGCAGGTGCCGGTCGGAACACCTGTAACCGTGGTGTGACCGTGAGACGCCGCGACCTTCTGGTCTTCGGAGGGATCGTTGCCGTGATCTATGGTCTGCGGGCTCTTCCCTGGGACCGGCTCCCGGGCCGCGGGCCGCGCTATGCCGACATTGCGGATCTGCCGCCGTTTCGCCGCCTTGAAGGGAGTGGCCAAACGTCCGGAGCAACGCCGGCATTTGTTGGCCTCGATCCGCCGTCAGAAGATGCAGACCAACGCCGCGCGCGTGCCGAAGCGGTACGTGCTGACCCCTGCCCTGCCCTCTTTGGCAACAGCGGTTCTGAGGGGGTCGTTCCCATTGCCTATTTCAGCGAGTTCCGCTGTCCCTACTGCCGGGCACTGGAGCGAGACCTCGACACGCTGATGGCCGATTATCCTGCATCCTTCCGGCTGGTTCAGCATGAACTTCCGATCTTCGGGCCCGCTTCCGAGCTTGCCGCGCGGGCGTCGGTCGCTGCCGCGAAGCAAGGCAAACAACCAGAACTTCGGCGTCGATTCATGCGAACACCTCTGGTCGCCGAAGAAGCCTCCGTCCTCAGGGTGGCGGCGGATATCGGCCTCGACGTCGATCGGCTGGCCAAAGACATGGCTTCTGCAGAGGTGCAGGAAGAGCTGGACCGAACACGAGCGCTCGCCGATGTCTTTGGCTTCATCGGCACGCCAGGTCTTGTAATCGGGCGGACCGTCCTGAACGGCGCAATCCCTTACGCGCTCCTTCGCCGGATTGTGGAAGACGAGGCTGCCCAGGCAGCGCCAGTTTGCTGACCCGATGAACACGCCGTCCCACATGCTGATCGGGGCTGCAATCTTCGCACGACCCCTCTGCATCGCAACCCTGGGGGCCGCGCTCGCAGGTGGGCTCGCTCCGGACCTTCCGATGTTTGCAATGGTCCTTTGGTCAACCCGCGTTTCAGGCATTCCGGAACATGAGGTCTTCAGCACACTGTTCTTTTCGGAGAGCTGGCAGGCTGTCTTCGCCGTGGACCACAGCTTTTTCGTCTGGGGAAGTCTGCTCGGGTTGGCACTCTGGCGCAGACGTCTGATCCTGCGCGCCTTCGCGGGCGCCGGTCTTCTGCATGCCCTTGCGGACTTTCTGACACATCACGATGATGCCCGCCGCCAGCTCTGGCCTGTCTCGGACTGGGTTTTCCGCAGTCCGGTCAGCTATTGGAATCCGCAGTTCTACGGCGAGGCCTTCGGGATATTCGAAGTTGCGCTGGTCGTGGGGCTGACCAGCTTTCTTTGCTGGCGTCTGGAAAGATGGCGCGACCGTGCACTGGTCCTTGCCGTTGCGGCGCCCCTGCTGGCGCCGGTCCTGCTCACCGGCAGCCTGCACGGGCTGCATGGCATGTGACCGGAGCGTCAGCCCCGATAGCGCCGCAAAAGCTGGGCGTTGATGGCGACGATTATGGTGGACGCCGACATGAACACGGCCCCGACGGCCGGCGTCATCAGGAATCCTGTGCCGAATGTGATCCCCGCGGCCATCGGAATTGCAAACGCATTGTATCCTGTGGCCCAGATCAGGTTCTGCACCATCTTGTTGTAGGTGGCCCGCGACAGGCCGAGAATGGCCTCGACATCACGCGGGTCGGAGCGGACGAGTACGACATCGGCTGATTCTACCGCCACATCCGTGCCCGCGCCGATGGCGATGCCAAGATCGGCCTCGACCAGCGCCGGGGCGTCGTTGACACCGTCACCGACCATAGCAACCTTCAGTCCCCGGGCACGCAATTCCTTGACCCGGGCCGCCTTCTGATCGGGCAGGACCTGAGCGAAGTATTCGTCCAGCCCCAGCTCGGTTGCGACCGACCGGGCTACGCCTTCCGCATCACCCGTCATCATGATCGACTGCACACCCCTGGCTTTGAGGCGCGCCACAACATCGCGAGATTCCGACCGCACGATGTCGGCCAACGCGAAGAGTGCTTGCGGCTTGCCGCCCCTCACAAGGACAACAACTGTCTTGCCCGCCTCCTCCAGTGCCGCAAGGCGCGGATCTGTCACAGGGGTGTTCTGCCGACGCAGGTGGCCGGGGCTGACGATGGCCACGTCCTCTCCGTCCACCCGAGCGGTGACGCCCGCGCCAGTAATGCTTTGCAGCCCCTCCGGGGCAGGGAAGTCGATCCCCCTGGCCTTGGCATCGGCCACGATGCCTTGCGCGATCGGGTGCTGCGACTGGCTTTCGACCGAAGCTGCCATGCGCAGCGCCACTGCTGCAGCGCCACCGTCGAGCATGACGATATCGCTGACCCCGAACCGCCCCTCGGTCAGTGTACCTGTCTTGTCGAACACCACAGCGTTCAGGTCGCGCGCCCGCTCAAAGGCTGCGCGGTCGCGGATCAGGAGGCCGTTTTTGGCCGCCAGCGACGTCGAGACTGCCACCACCAGCGGCACAGCAAGGCCAAGCGCGTGGGGGCAGGCAATGACCATCACCGTCACCATCCGCTCCAGTGCGAAGGTGACGCTTTCGCCCGCCCAGATCCACCAGACGAACGAACCCAGGCCGACGGTGATGGCGACCCAGGTCAGAACTGTGGCCGCGCGGGTGGCAAGGTCCTGGGTGCGCGACCGGCTGTTCTGCGCGGCCTTTACCATGGCGATGACCTGCGAAAGGTAGGTCGCCTCCCCAGTTGCCTTGACCTCGATGGTGACCGCGCCCTCGCCGTTGACCGCCCCGCCGATAACGGTCTCGCCGGCCGTGCGCGTCACGGGCTTCGACTCGCCCGTCAGCATCGCCTCATTGAACGACGAGACGCCGTCGGTGATCACGCCATCGACTGGCACCTTCGCGCCCGGGCGGATCACAACCCGGTCGCCGGCGATCAGCGCCGCCACTGCCACCTCCTCGGTTCCGCCATCGGCCTTCACCCGCAACGCAGTGTCGGGCAGGAGGCGCACCAGTTCCTCCAGCGCCCGCGATGCACCGAGAACCGACCGCATTTCCAGCCAGTGACCCAGCAGCATGATGGTCACCAGCGTGGCCAGTTCCCAATAGAACGGCTCACCGCCCGGCAGGCCCAGCGTGACGGCGGCGGAATAGAAATACGCGGTCGAGATCGCCAGTGCCACCAGCGTCATCATCCCAGGACGCCCCGTCCGGATCTCCGGAAGCGCGCCAGTCAGGAAAGGCCAACCGCCCCAGAAGTAGATGATGGAGGACAGGGCAAGTGCGACCCACTCCTCGGCGGTAAACAGCGGCGTCATCCCCTGCCCCGCAAAGTCGCGCACCATGGGCGAAAGGATCAGAACAGGGATCGTGAGTACCAGCGAGACCCAGAACCTGCGCTGATAGTCGGCGACCATGTCGCCATGCCCGGCATGGTGTCCTGCATGTGCAGTTGCAGGTCTCTCATCAGTGGCTGCCGAAGCGCCCGACTGAACGTCGGCGGGCCCAGAGCCCGCTGCGATCCCATGTCCATGCTGATGATGCTTGTTCCGGTGTGCATCCGACATAGCTGCGCTCCTTTCACGTTGCCAGGGTGGATCAAGAGCCCCTGCCAGTCGGGCGGCGGGATGGCCGGGAGCAAGCCACCCCGCACGCCACTGAAGAGCCTTACAGGCCGCGTGCGGCGAGCCAGGCCTTCATCTCGGCAATCTCGGCTTCCTGAGCCGCGATCACCTCTTCCGCGAGCTTGCGGATTTCAGGGTCGGTTCCATGTTCCAGCTGGATCTGCGCCATGGCGACTGCGGCTTCGTGGTGCGGGATCATGCCTCGCACAAAGTCGACGTCGGCATCACCCGTATAGGGGACCATCATGTCAGCCATCATCTTGTCCATGGCGGCGGCATAGGCCTGTGCAGACGGATTGTCGGCGAGTTCCGGCGGGATAAGCGACGTGTGGCTCATCATGCCCATGTCTCCCATTCCGCCCATTTTGGAATGGTCCATCCCTTCCATGGTCTGGGCTATGGCAAGGCCGCCAACAAGGGCAATGGCTGCTGCGGAGAGCACGACTGTGCGTTTTTTCATTTTCGGGTGTCCTGTAATGTTTTGGATGCTTCAGGCCGGGGCGTAGCCGACCTCGGTCAGGGCCGCGACCAGCCGATCACGCGCAACTGCGGACGTGACTTCGACCTTGTGCGTGCTCGGGTCCGCCTTGACGTCGGCGGCCGGATCCACCGACTGGATCGCCTTCGTCACACTGCGGGCGCAACCGCCGCAGGTCATGTTCTCGATATGGAACTGCATGAGTGCCTCCTTCAGGGTTTTGCCTCATGCATCGGTAGATAGGGCTTCCCACGGTTGTAAGGTCAACCCCACAAAGCCGTGAGAAGGAAATTGAAGTTACCCCTTGACCTTCCAATGATGGGAGGCCCTATCTCTGTTCGCGGAAGCACCTTGGAAGGAGTCCCGCAATGAACATGCAGGCAAGGCAACCATCCGTATCCTCCACGGACCGGATGGTGATCGACGTCGAGGGCATGACCTGCGCCTCCTGTGTGGCGCATGTCGAGCGAGCGCTGAAGGCGGTGCCGGGAGTGGCATCGGCATCGGTCAATCTCGCGACCGAGCGCGCCGAAGTGACCGGCCCGGCGCTGGACCGCGCGGCGCTGGTGCAGGCGGTGGAGGGGGCAGGCTATGCCGTGCCCGCGCGTCACGTCGATCTTGAGATCGAGGGGATGACCTGCGCCTCCTGCGTAGCACGGGTGGAGCGGGCGTTGAAAACGGTGCCCGGCGTGACCTCTGCCGCCGTCAATCTGGCGACCGAGCGGGCGACGGTGACGGGGTCGGCCGATCTGGCGGCGCTTACCCGAGCGGTTGCGGATGCGGGGTACGAGGCCCGTCCCGCCGCCCCGGCGATGGCTGTGTCGGACGAGACGGCGACGAAAAAGGCCGCCAAAGAGGCATTGCTCAAGCGCGACGTCCTGATCGCCGCCGTCCTGACCCTGCCGGTTTTCGTGCTGGAGATGGGGTCGCACCTCTTCATGTGGGTCCACATGGCGGTGACAAATACCATCGGGATGCAGGCAAGCTGGCTGATCCAGTTCGCCCTGACCACCGCTGTCCTCTTCGGCCCCGGCCTGCGGTTCTTCCGCAAGGGCCTGCCCGCGCTGGTCCGCCTTGCCCCCGACATGAATAGCCTGGTCGCCGTCGGCACCTCGGCAGCCTATGGCTATTCGCTGGTCGCGACCTTCGCTCCAGGGCTCCTGCCTGCCGGGACAACATATGTCTATTACGAGGCGGCGGCGGTGATCGTCACGCTGATCCTGCTCGGTCGCTACCTCGAAGCGCGCGCCAAAGGACGCACGTCCGAGGCGATCAAGCGGCTGGTCGGCCTACAGGCCAAGACAGCCCGGGTGATCCGCAGCGGCGGGGTGGTCGAGGTGCCTGTTTCCGAGGTGCGCCCGGGAGATGTCGTCGAGGTCCGTCCCGGTGAGCGGGTGCCAGTCGATGGCGAGGTAATGACTGGCGCAAGCTGGATCGACGAGAGCATGATTTCGGGCGAGCCGCTGCCGGTGGAGAAGACCGCTGGGAATGCGGTAACCGGCGGGACTGTAAACCAGACAGGTGCCTTCACGTTCCGCGCCACCGCGGTGGGCGAGGCGACGATGCTCGCTCAAATCATTCGCATGGTCGAGGCGGCACAGGGCGGCAAGCTGCCGATCCAGGCACTCGTCGACAAGGTCACGATGTGGTTCGTCCCGGTAGTGATGGCGCTTGCAGCACTGACCTTTGCCGTCTGGCTGATCTTCGGCCCCGACCCCGCGCTGACCTTCGGTCTTGTCAATGCCGTAGCCGTGCTGATCATCGCTTGCCCCTGCGCCATGGGCCTCGCCACGCCGACCTCGATCATGGTGGGCACCGGGCGCGGGGCCGAAATGGGGGTGCTGTTCCGCAAGGGCGAGGCGCTCCAGTCTCTTCAGGGGGTGAAGGTCGTGGCACTCGACAAGACCGGCACGCTAACCGAGGGAAGGCCGAGCCTCACCGACCTCGATCTTGCACCAGGTTTCGATCGCGCCGCCGTTCTGTCACTCTTGGCAGCCGTCGAAGCGAAGTCCGAGCACCCGATCGCCCGCGCCATCGTAACGGCCGCAGAAGACGAAGGTTTGTCCCTGCCCGCCGTCACAGCCTTCGACTCCGTTACCGGCTTCGGCGTCACTGCACAGGCGGGCGGGCAGCGGATCGAGATCGGCGCTGATCGCTACATGGCCCGACTGGGGATTGACGTATCGCCCTTTGGGAATACTGCCGCTCGATTGGGAGACGAAGGCAAGTCGCCGCTCTATGCCGCCATCGACGGCAAACTCGCTGCCATCCTTGCTGTCGCGGACCCGATCAAGGAGACCACGCCAACGGCAATCCGCGCCCTGCACACTATGGGGCTGAAAGTTGCGATGATCACTGGCGACGACGCCCGCACCGCAGGCGCCATCGCCCGCCAACTCGGCATCGACGAGATCGTGGCCGAAGTGCTGCCGGACGGCAAGGTCGCCGCAGTCAAGCGACTGAAGGCGTTGGGACAGCTCGCCTATGTCGGCGACGGCATCAATGATGCCCCGGCCCTGGCCGAGGCTGACGTTGGCCTTGCTGTCGGAACGGGGACCGACGTAGCAATCGAGGCGGCGGACGTCGTGCTCATGACCGGTCGCCTGACAGCGGTATCGGACGCCATCGCGCTGTCCAAGGCCGTGATGCGCAACATCCGGCAGAACCTCTTCTGGGCCTTTGCCTATAACGCTGCCTTGATCCCTGTTGCCGCGGGCGTGCTGTGGCCGAGCTTCGGCGTTCTTCTGTCACCGATCTTCGCTGCCGCCGCGATGGCCTTGTCGTCGGTCTTTGTTCTTGGAAACGCCCTCCGGCTGCGGCGGTTCCAGGCCGCAGTTGTGCATTGAAGGAGGCATGATCATGAACATTGGTGAAGCGGCAAAGGCCTCGGGCGTGTCGGCCAAAATGATCCGCTACTACGAATCTATTCGCCTTATTCCCACCGCAGGGCGGACCGGATCAGGCTACCGCGTCTACTCTCCGACTGAAGTGCAGATGCTGCGGTTCATTCGTCGGTCCCGCGACCTTGGCTTTTCGGTCGAGAAGATCGAAGAGCTTCTGGCACTCTGGCGCGACCGGACCCGTCAAAGCGCGGATGTGAAACGCCTTGCGACGGACCAGATCGACGGCCTCGAACGGAAGGTGCGCGAGATGCAGGCCATGATCGACACACTGCGCCACCTAGCCGACGCATGCTGCGGCGATCACCGGCCCGACTGCCCAATCCTGGCTGACCTCGGGCACGGGGTGGAGCATGGATCTGATTGCACGACACAGCAGAGCGGCAAAGCAGTACCGGTGCAGCATTTTCACTCCCGGTAGTCAGTTGACTTCGCGGGGGTTCGGCGCAAAGCTCTCATTGTTTGGTGTTCAAGGGGCGCAGAGTCCTGGAACTCAATCGGGAATGAGGAAGGGCGGACCCAATTGCGGCGCCCGAGGCCTCAGCCGCCCCCGCGACTGTATGCGGTAGCGGTCCTTCATCGTGCCACTGGGCCAATGCCCGGGAAGGCGAAGGACTGTGTTAATCCGCGAGCCAGGAGACCGGCCAAGCGATGGCGCAACCCTAATCCCGTCGGGTGTGACGGGCGGAGAACCTTCATGTCCACCAGAATCCTGTCCGCCACAGCGGAGCAATCGAAGAGCCAGTTCGGACCAATCCTGACCAGCGCGCTTATTGGCGCAGTGCTGATCTTTGCCGCTGGTTTTGCTTCGCCTGACGCATTGCACGCTGCAACGCATGACACACGTCATGCGACCGGTTTTCCCTGCCACTGACGTTTCTGGATAATCGACATGACAAAGACCTTGCTGTCCGGCGGGGTAATCGCGGGTGCCATCGCGGGCCTCGTGGCTGCCGTTTTTCAGTTCTTTCTCATCCAACCCCTGATCGTCGAGGCTGAACGGTATGAGACGGGCGAACTCGTTCTGATCGGGATCGAGAGCAACAAGCCCGACCCTGCACCTAACCCGCTAGAAACGCCCGGCCATGATGCGCAGGGCGCGGAAAATACGGACAACTTGCTTGTGCGCAATGGCTTGACGGTCCTGACCCTGATCCTCACCTGGGCGGGCTTTGGCCTGCTGGCCGGAGCCGGCCTGACCGCGTTCCGGGCTCTGCCCGGCGGCGGGAGGATCCCGGCCACAGCCCTCGGCCTTATCGGCTTTGCCGTCCTGTCCCTTGCGCCTGCAATCGACCTTCCGCCCGAACTGCCCGGAATGGAGGCAGCGGAACTGGCGGACCGGCAACTCTGGTGGGTTGCGACTGTCGCGATGACGGCTGCCGGCATTTTCTTTGCTGCGGGGTTGCGGTCCTGGCCCGGGCGGCTCGCGGGCCTTGCCCTGATCCTGGCACCCCACCTTTTCGGAGCGCCCTTGCCACCCGTTTCTGCCCCGGCAGTGCCGCCCGACCTTGCGGCGCTCTATGCGGCGCGCGTGCTAAGCGTGAACCTGATCGGTTGGCTGGTGCTGGCCATCGCACTCTTGCGGCTTTTGCCAGAAGCAGGCGCGAAGGCCGATGCTGACGGTTTGACGGAGCCGGGGTGAGAGAAGGCAACCTAGGCTGCGCGTGCACACCACATGCGAAATCTTCCCTGCCCGGTCACTTCTCGGATCAAACCTCGCGCCTGCATCCAGGCCATGTTCCGCTGCACGGCCGCGCGACTGGCGCCGGTGATTGCCTCGGCCATTGGGGCGGAGACAAGGGGCCATTCGGTCAGAACTGCGCGCAAGGCTGGGGGCGTTTTGCCCGAGAGCGTGACCATCTCGGTTTCGGACCGCGCTGACCAAGCCTCGATGTCGTCAAGGTGCCGCATCGCGGTCCGGCTTGCTGTCTCCATCCCGTCGAGCCATCGCACCAGTCGGTCAGCAGCAGTGCCACCGGCGCGCAGCCCGCCTGCCCCGCCCATGGCGAGAGGGGCAAATATCGCTCCCCTGCCCTCTCCGGTCGCAATCCGCGCGGCCGTGACAGCCGCTTCCATCCGGTCTCCGTGCTGCCCGAGACCCGCCAAACTCCAAATGTGAAAGCCCATGCAGGCACGGCTGATCGGGTGCAGGTCGGCAGCTTGCGCCATCAGGTCCAGCCAACCGCCCGCGCGATCCGCAAAGGGCTCCGCCTCATCCGCCAAGTTCTCGGGGTCACGACGATCCACAAAAGTGGCCAGGTCCTCCTCCGGCCTTGGCCCCCCTATCAGGCGCCGAACCGCCCATCCGACCCGCGCCAGGGCGACACTGTCGTCCTGCACGCCAGACAGGCGCAGGGCGATCCAGAGCGCCAGTCGATCCGGCCCGATGCGGTCGCCCGCGAACCAGCTTAGGTCGGCCGCTTCGATCAGGGCGAGCCTGTGGCGCCAGCCCTCAGGCCCCCTCCGCAACCGCTCGTCCAGCCCACCGAGCCGACCTGCGACACGGGCGAGCCGCGCAGCATTGTCCGCCTCGGCTTTGCGCCAGTCGTCGAGGATCGCAGTCTCGCGGGGTTCGCCCCTTGGGCTAGGCGGCAGATCGTCGGGCTCGTCTTCGATCGGACCGGGCAGGAACCACAGATCATCTTCGGATCTCTCCTCGACCTCTTCTACCCAGGTCAGGGGCTCGTCAAAACTATCATGTGGAGCAGATGCTTGCGGCTTCATATGTGCAAAATACGTACATTTTGCACTTTACTCAATGGTTTTCTCGAACTGCGTCTGCACTCCTTACATAGCACGCGCGCGCGACTGCCTGCGAGACCACTCTGATCGCGCACAGCTTGAGGAAACCAAGGGCATTTCGCGGACCTCGGCCGTAGAGAGCGCCCTTGCATCCGTTTACAAACGGTCGTTTGTTGGTGGTGTATGAAACTGCAAACGGCCTGTTTTGATGCCCCTGATCGGCTATGCGCGCGTCTCAACAGAGGATCAGACCCCCCTGCCCCAGTCGCAGGCCCTGAAATCCGCGGGCTGCGTCGAGATCCACGAGGAACAGGCCTCGGGCGGCAATCGCGCGCGGCCCGTGCTGGCCCGCGTGCTGGACCGGATCGGCAAAGGCGATACTCTGGTCGTGGTGCGCATCGACCGTCTGGCGCGGTCGCTTTCGCATTTGCTGGAAGTGATCGAGCGTCTGGAGGCGAAAGGCGCCTTCTTCCGCTCGCTCATGGACCCGATCGACACGTCCTCGCCGCAGGGCAAGTTCACCCTGCAAGTTCTCGGTGCCGCGGCCGAGTTCGAGCGCGCCCTGATCCGCGAACGCACCAAGGCGGGGCTGGCCTCGGCGCGCAGCAAGGGGCGGGTCGGTGGCAACCCGGGTCTGCGCGCTCGCGATCCCGCGGCGCTGCGCAAGGTGCGGCTGGCGAGGCAGGACGGCTACATGGGACGGCTGAACGAAACCGCGCAGGACTGGGTCCCCCATGTCCGCCGCCTGCGGCCGGACATGGCCTGGGAAGACGTGCTGCGCATCATCAACGGCCCCCTGCCCCATGAGCGCCAGTGGACACAAAGCCGATTGCTCCGCGCCGTGAATGCCTATGTCCGCGACGGCTTCCTGCCGGAAACCGTGCTGGGCCGTGCCGGTCGTCGCGATACCGACGACCGCCTGCCTGCCATCGTCGCCGCCATCAAAGGCGCAAACCCGGAAATTACGCTGCAAGAAATCTGCAACCGGCTCGAGAAGATGCGGGAGCGGACGCCGCGTGGGCGGACCAGCTGGCAGCCGTCATCCGTGAAGATGCTGTTGGAGCGAGCCGAAAGGCTGGGGCTGCTCGATTAGCCAAACAACCTTGCAAATCTTCCGCGCCATGGAAGTATTACAAGGCTAGGGCCAGCGCCATGCTCGGAAACTGTTCGCTCATGCAAAGGGGTTGACGATGCGAAGCTGGCCTTCCACCAGCAGGCCATCATGCATGTCCTCACTCCACAGCGTGGTACAGCCCGCAACCAAAGCGCTGGCCACGATCACCGCATCGTAGATCGAGAAGCCGTAGCGTTCCGCTAAGGCGCGACCGACGTCATGGGTCTGAAGCGTCAGGTCTTCGACGGGACACAAGGCGCGTACGCCTTCGAGAAATGCCGCTGCTTCCTCCCAACTGAGGCCGGCCTTGCGGCGGCAGTTCACCAGCGCCTCGTTCAGGACCTGAACGCTGATCCGGGGTCCCTGCCCCAGGATGGCCTCGGCTCGATCGGCCTTTGGGCCGTCGTCGAGCAGGTATAGAACGACATTCGTGTCCGCGAATTCAGCGCTCATGCGCGTCGTCGCGGCTCAGGCGTTCTGCGGCGGGTAGCTTGCCCCGGAAGCGGCGCAGACCCGTCAGCACCTCGTCCGCACGCGGCAGACGACGAACTCTGACCTGGCCGTCGTCCTTGACCAAGTCTATCTGATCGCCTTCTTTGAGGCCAAGTTCCCGAACAAGCTCCACGGGCAGGCGGACGGCAAGCGAGTTGCCCCATTTTGCAACCTGCATCGTGACCTCCTGCGTTGATATACAGTTTGTAGTGTATATCAAGAAGGTTGCGTCGGCAAGCTTGTCCCCATACCCGGGCTACTCTTGTGCGTCCCGCAGCGGTTGACACCAGATTTAGAAAGGGCTTGCACGAATCTGAGACCTCCGGCAATAGTCACGGAAAAGGACGACTAAACGCCGAAATCCGTGAACACGCCACGGGCGCGAGAGGGCAGATGAGCCGAGTCGAGACACCGGAAGACCTGAACGCTGTGATCCGTCAGCACTCTGAGTTGCTGGCGGCGCAACTGCATTCGCAGCGTGAGAGCCTGTTCCCGCCCGACGCATCCAAGACTATGCGCAAATTCACCTCAGGTGAAGCTGCTGCTCTGCTGGGCGTCAACGACTCATACCTCAGAAAGCTTCACCTTGATGGCAAGGGGCCGTCGCCCGAAGTCTCATCGGGGAACAGGAGGCACTACTCGGCCGAAGATATTCATAACTTACGGATACTGCTGGAGAAAACGGCTCGCAAGCCGGGAGATTACCTGCCTGGTCGTCGTGCTGGAGACCATCTTCAGATCATCGGCGTAATGAACTTCAAAGGTGGAAGCGGCAAGACAACCTCCTCGGCGCATCTTGCTCAAAGGTTGGCCCTCAAGGGGTACCGTGTCCTGGCGATCGACCTTGATCCGCAGGCTTCTCTCACGGCCTTGCATGGGGTTCAGCCTGAGTTTGACCTGCTGGACGGCGGCACGCTCTACGATGCGATCCGCTACGAAGATCCTGTTCCGATCGCCGAGGTCATCCGCAAGACCTACATACCAAACTTGGATCTGATTCCCGGCAACCTCGAACTCATGGAGTTCGAGCACGAAACGCCGCGAGCACTGTCTCGCGGCAACGCGGGCTTGTTCTTCTTCCGTGTGAAGGAGGCGCTGGCGCAGGTCGATGATCGGTACGATGTCGTCGTTATCGACTGTCCTCCGCAGCTCGGGTTCTTGACCATGTCCGCGCTGTCTGCCGCGACGGGCGTTCTGGTGACGATCCATCCTGAGATGCTCGACGTGATGTCGATGAGTCAGTTCCTCAGGATGACGGCCGACCTCATGGATGTCATCGCCGATAGCGGAGCCGACATGTCGCATGACTGGATGCGCTATCTCTTGACCCGCTACGAGCCGACGGATGCGCCACAGAACCGTATCGTCGCCTTCCTGCGGACGATGTACGGCGACAAGGTTCTGAACGCTCCGATGCTCAAGTCGACGGCCATCTCGGATGCCGGCCTGACCAAGCAGACCCTGTACGAGGTCGAACGGAGTGCCTTCACCCGCACGACCTATGACCGGGCCATCGAAAGCCTGAATGCCGTCAATGATGAGATTGCCCAACTCATCCAGAACACCTGGGGGCGCTGATGACTGACAGCAAGAAAAAGCGCATGTCCATGCTCGACAGTTTGGCAGCAGCGGGGACGCCCCCTGCCCCGGGCAGTATGATGTCAAGCAATCGGGCCCTGCGCTCCGCGCGTGATGCCGTGGATGCCCATCATGTCTGGGAACTCGACCCGGTTGAGATCGAGGACGAGAGGTATTCGGATCGCCTCGACCCCAAGGATGTGGATGATCTGCGTGCGTCGATCGAGCAGAACGGCCAGACCGTCCCCATTCTCGTAAGGCGCCACCCGACCGAGACCAATCGCTATCTCCTCGTCTATGGACGCCGCCGTCTTGAGGCAATTCGTGCCTCCGACAAGGTCACGAAGGTTCGAGCGCTTATCGCGAACCTGGACGACACGGCCGCGCTGCGTGCCCAAGTTTCCGAAAACACTGGAAGGCGCGATCTGAGCTACATCGAACGCGCCCTCTTCGCGCAGGAGCTGCTCGCCAGTGGCTTTGGTTCGCAGGCTCAGATTGCCGAAGTGCTGAATGTGACCCGTTCCGCTGTGTCGATGTCGATTTCGGTTGCCAAGTCGATCGGGACCGACTTGGCCCGTGCGATTGGACCGGCTCATGGCATCGGGCGCCCCAGATGGGAATCGTTGGCAAAAGAACTCTCCAATACCGGCATGGCCATGGACGAGCTTTGCCGTGTTGCAAGTGATGCCCGTGGCAAAGCGGCTGCAGTCGAACAGGCCGACGAGGAGCCCCAGCTTGATCCTTCGGTCGCGGCATTTGAAGCCGTTGTCCGCCATGTGAAAAAGACCACCGGTCCTTCTCTAGGCACGAAGCCGAGACTCAAAGCGACGCCTCTTTTGATCGATGGCGCGCCTGCGGGTGCCATAAAGCGGTCGGCTCGGGCGGTCAGGCTAGACCTTACGGATGTGGACGATGCCTTTGCGCAGTGGCTCGACGCCCATGCGCAGGACGTCCTCGACGAGCTTCATGATCGCTGGAGACGCGAGACATGAAGAGAGGCAGAGCAGCAACAAAAAGGAGGCACGGTACAGGCTAAAGAAAAGGTCCCGCAAAGCTTGCGCTCCACGAGACCCTAACTTTGATCTTAGCACCTTCAAGGTAGTGGGCCAGCGCGCAAACCGCAAGTCATATGTGATTCGCGGAACTGTTTTTCTATGCCTTCGTGAACTGACATCATGGAGTACACACCGATTTCGCCGTTTATGCGGCCGATCTCGCACGCCCATCTGCGCGTGGTCGAGCGGCCTGAGGCGTCTGTTCCGGGCAAGCCCGTCAACAAGTGGGAGCTCCTCCGCGAGCTGTCCAAGGCGCAAGCCGCCTTTGGGGTCACGGAACGTGATCTGACGGTCATGCAGGGTCTCCTCAGCTTCTTCCCGGACAATGCGCTTGGCGGGAACGCTGAAATGGTCGTCTTCCCGTCCAACAAGGCGATCTGCGAGCGGCTGAATGGTATGCCCTGCTCCACCATGCGGCGACACTTGGCGCGCCTTGTCGAGGCAGGCTTGCTCGTGCGGCGCGATAGCCCCAACGGGAAGCGATATGTCCGCAAGCACGGCAAAGAGCGCGTGGCCTTCGGCTTTGACCTGTCGCCGCTCTACTGTCGGTCCGAGGAGATTGCACGGGCTGCAGAGGCCGTGCGTGAGGCCGAGGAGCGTGTCAGGCGGTTGCGGGAGGTCGTCAGCCTGATGCGGCGCGATCTCGCTGCCCTCGCGGAGTTCGGAGAGGGGATCCGTCCTGGCCTTGGCCTCTGGGATCAGCTGCACGACACGGCCGCCCTCACGGCGCGCGCCCTGCGCCGCAAGCTCACGCTTGAGGAACTCTCAACATATCGGACCGATCTCGAAGTCCTTCTCGACCATGCGCGCAACGTCATTGATGGCCCTGAAACAGAAGAAATGAACACCAATGATGCCCGATTTGAGCGTCACCATCATAATTCAAATGAAGAATCTATAGATCTTGAACCTGCCTTAGAAAAAGGCGGGGCGGCGGCCGATGCGCCAGACGCTGAAACGTATGCGTCTGTGGCTGACGCAAAGGAAGTAGACACAAGACGCGTACCAAAGATCCCGCTCCATCTGGTGATTGCTGGCTGTCCGTCGCTCAAAACCTTCTACCAGGGCGATATCAGGCACTGGCACCAGCTTTTCGATGCGGCATGCCATGTGCGGCCAGCCATGGGGATCAGTGCATCCGCCTGGGAAGAAGCGCAGCGGTTTATGGGGCCAGAGCAGGCGTCGATTGTCGTTGTCGCCATGCTGGAGCGATTTGCCGAGATCAGATCGCCCGGTGGATACCTGCGCGCGCTGACATCGAAGGCGGCGGCGGGCGAGTTTTCCTGCGGCCCGATGGTCATGGCACTGATGTCGCGACGAACCGCGGCATGATGTTCACATCTGTGAACTTGCTCTGGCGGGACGAGAGTTCACAGCTGTGAACTACGTGACAGGTCTCGAAACGATGAACGAAGAGAGGGAAAGGTTGGGGGTTTGAGGGGTGACGGGAGATGAGATCGGGAGAGTGGCTTCCGGCGCCCGTCGTGGAGAAGATCTGATGGCGAAAGCAGCCCAGAACGTCGTCCTGTCCCCCTCGCAGGACATCCCTTTCAACAAGCTCGTGCTGAGCCAGTCCAATGTGCGGCGCATCAAGGCCGGCGTCTCGGTTGAGGAGCTGGCAGAGGACATCGCCCGCCGTGGCCTCCTGCAGAGCTTGAACGTGCGGCCCGTGCTTGGTGCCGACGGGGTCGAGACCGGCAAATTTGAGATCCCGGCCGGTGGCCGCCGCTTCCACGCGCTGTCGCTCCTGGTGAAGCAGAAGCGGCTTGCCAAGACCGCGCCGATCCCCTGCATCGTGCGGGATGCAGCGTCGGAGATCTTCGCCGAGGATGACTCGCTCGCGGAGAACATGCAGCGCGTCGCCCTGCACCCGCTCGACCAGTTCCGTGCGTTTCAGGCTCTGCGCGAGAAGGGTCTGGGTGAGGAAGCGATCGCCGCGGCCTTCTTTGTCACGCCGCAGATCGTCAAGCAGCGCCTGAAGCTCGCCTCCGTGGCCCCTGCCCTGCTCGAGGTCTATGCCGAGGATGGCATGACGCTCGAGCAGCTGATGGCCTTCACGGTGAACCCGGATCACGCGCGTCAGGTGCAGGTCTGGGATGCGGTGAAGAACTCCTGGAACAAGGAGCCCTACGCCATCCGGCGCATGCTGACGGAAACCTCGGTTCGGGCCTCGGATCGCCGTGCGGTCTTCGTCGGCGTCGATGCCTATGAGGCGGCGGGCGGTGTCGTGCTGCGCGATCTCTTCCAGGGCGATGATGGTGGCTGGCTGGAGGACCCTGCCCTGCTCGATCGGTTGGTCTCCGAGAAACTTCAGGCCGAAGCCGAGGCGCTGGCATCCGAGGGCTGGAAGTGGATCGAGGTCGCGACCGACCTGCCCTATGGCTACAGCCACGGTCTGCGGCGTCTCGCCGGTGATCCCGCGCCCATGACTGACGAGGAAAGCGCGGCCCACGCGACGCTCCTCGCCGAATATCGCGGGCTGGAGGAGGAGTACTCCGGCCAAGACGAATACCCCGAGGAGATCGATGCCCGGCTCGGTCAGCTCGAGATGGCGATAGAGGCGCTCGAACAGCGGCCTCTGATCTACGATGAGGCCGAGATCCCGCGCGCGGGCGTGTTCGTAACGCTGGATCGCGACGGCAGTCTCGCGATCTATCGCGGCTATGTCCGGCCCGAAGACGAGCCGCGCGAGGAGACCGCGGTCCAGAAGGACGATGGCGTGGATGCCACGGGGCAGGGGGGTCATGTCGGTGTTTCCAGTTGGAACCCGTCGGCGACCTCCGCTGGCGGCACCGTCATCACCTCGGGCGGTCAGCCGATTGGTGCGGATGCGTCCGAGGAGGAAGACGACGGAGCGCTGAAGCCGCTGCCCGAACGGCTGGTCATGGAACTGACGGCCCACCGGACCTTGGCGCTGCGCGAGGCCATCGGGCGTTCGCCCGACGTGGCGCTGACGCTCCTGCTCCTGAAGCTGGTCACGGACACCTTCCGCACCTCCTCTGCCACGGGCAGCTGTCTCGAGGCTTCGGTGCGCCACGTCTACATGTCCGCCCAGGGGCCCGACCTGAAGGACAGCGTCGTGGCGAAGCTGGTCGACGAGCGTCATGTCGCCTGGGAGGCTGATCTACCCCTCGGCAACGATGCTGCCCTCTGGGACTATCTGTCCGTTCTCGATCAGGGCAGCCGTCTCGCGCTCCTGGCGCATTGCCTCAGCTTCGGGATCAACGCGCTCCATGAGAAGGTGAACCCCTACGGTGCGGGTATCTCCGCCAGTGGCCTGACCCGCCGCATGGCCCATGCCGATCTCGTGGCCCGCGCGGTGGATCTGGACATGGTCGAGGCGGGATGGGAGCCGACGGTCGATGCCTATCTCAACCGCGTGCCAAAGGCCCGGATCCTCGAGGCCGTGCGCGACGCGAAAGGGGAGGGGACTGCGCAACTGCTCGACCATCTGAAGAAGGGTGAGATGGCAACGGAGGCCGAGCGGCTTCTCAAGGGCAGCGGCTGGTTGCCCGAGGTCCTGCGCCGGGCGGATCTGGTCGCACTCGAAGGGGAGGAGATTGCAGAAGGGCAGGGTGATGATGCGGTTCAGCCCGAGGACGTCGATCTGCCGGCCTTCCTGACGGCCGATCTGCCCGACAATGTCGCGTCGATGATGGCGGCAGAGTGATCTGAGCCATCGGGGGGCGGGAAAACCCGCCCCCATTCCAACAAAATACAGCAATATCAATATGATGAATGCGAACGCTCGCATTCGGGATGAGGAATCATGTCTGCAACGAACATCATCGACACAGCGCCTCTCGGGGCACTGATCCGCTACACCGACGGCAGTCCCAGGCCGCCGGCGCGTTTCACCAAAAAGCTTGCCGCCTGGGAGCGTTCGAACGGCGTCGGTCGTCTCGTGAAGAAGGAGCCGCCCCGGGTCTATCCGACCTGGACGGCACCTGCCTCTTTTACGCTGCATGAAGGGAACTTCTCCTCGGACGGGGTGATCCTCGTCACCATCATGCGCAGTCATTCGGCGGACAGCCGACTGATCTTCGAAGTGGCCGAGGTACCGAAGGCCGGGCAGGTGCGTGTGCTCCTCGACTTCGGGGGCAACACTGAATTGCTGCATCTGGCGGAGTCCGTCACCGCGGCCGAGCTATGGATTGCGCGGGAGGGCTATCGCAACGCGCGGCTCGAGATCGTCGGTGCCGAGGACGGCGAAAGGGCAGGGGGCGCGGACCTGGCCGCCTGAGCCCCGACAATGCGTGAGGGGCCTGCCGAAGGGGCGGGCCTCTCACCGACCACACCCTGATCCCGCGATGCTGCGGGGCACCAGAGGATCCATCCCCCAATACGGACGTCTTCAACCAAGAGCCTGCCCGGGAGGCTGCCGGTGTTCAAAGCATCAGCGGGACAACCGGCTCCTGACGTTGGGGGACCATCCCCCGCTCGCCATTCCCTTCCTTGCCCCGAATCCTGTCTTCGAGATCAACCCGCGAGGGGTCGGACTACGGGCGAGCCCGTGCCGCCGGGTGGATTCGGGCGAGCCGAACGCACCCGGTGATGTCAGCCAGTCTTCGGGCCTGCGGGGTCCTGTCGCGCGGGGGATGGTCCCCCGCCTCCCAGACAGGAGCCAAACAGATGTCCCGCAAAGATGCTCACGCCTTCGCCGCCTCCCTCGCCGCCACGCTCATGGTCTCGATTGTCGTCTTCCAGGCAGGGGATGGAACCTTCGGCGCCGTCCCCGCCGATGAAATCGACGGCGACGAGGTTCAGGTGATCGCTGAGGTCGATCCGTGGGCATGACGCCCACGGCCCCAACGAGGGCTCGGCATCGGGGCAGTAGCCCCGATCTGGGCCTTTCGCCGGTAAACTGTTCCGGTCGACCGATCGGAAGCGCCGACAAGTGGTCAGCTCGGCCTCCATGAAAGTCGCTTGATCATGGAAGGTGTTCATCGGAAGCTGATCAAGACGGTTCGAGGGCCGATGGAATGCTCTATAAATCATTGATTTCTTTGTATGGTTCGTCGCTCGCGGGTAAGTCGGCTCCCAAAGACGATTTGATCTGGCACTTCACACCATCCGACGACCTGCGGCAGTTCCGAGTTTACGCGCTCGATGCGCTACAGCAGGCCAAGGTATTCCTGCTCGATCACCTGGCAGCCGCCTACACTGACACGCTTCACGATGCCGTCTCGAAACAGGCTGAGGAAGCTTGGGTGCCTGCCATGGCAATCCTCGGTGAAGTGAAGCTTCCTGCTCCCGTCGTTTGGGTCGAGTTCGACGATCGCGAGCTGGGCGTTGCACGATTTGAGCGCGCTTCACCTGTGACCAGGCACGATGAAAAGCCTTTGGGCACGGGTCTGCGCGGCTACCTTCTGGACGACCGCAACAAGGGCCATCTGCGCATTACGATGTTCCACCGTCGCGAGAACTCGCGTGTCTTCGATCCGATCTGCGCACTGCTCGTCAAGCGGACACCGACCGGACAGCTGAACTATGACGACGTCGAGGTCGAGCTGAGCAGATCCGTGGTCGATTTCCGCGTGCGGAGCGGCGATACGATGGAAATAATCCACGGTCGCCGCACGGTGCACCAGGTTGAGACCGGGTATGACCTGTTCATTCCCTACGCTCTGTTTGCAATGCTGGTCTCACCGGATCTTGGCGGGATCATTCCAACGGAAACCGATACCTTCACCGTCAAGGACACCAAGACTGCCCGGAAGTTCGGCAAGTCGTGGATCCTTGGCGCCCAAAAATCGCATCTGACCATCCGTATCGGCCCGCAGGCCGCTGCGCACATGGCGGAAAGAACCGCTCGCCTCGAATTCGAGAGGCAGACGCCTGAGGCGCGGAACGGCCCCGTTCGTCATTGGGTGTCCGAGCATGAGCGGCACTACCGAAGCGGCAAAGTCGTTCTGGTCAAAGGGCATCATCGCGGCCAAGCACCTGACCCCAATCTGCCGACACGGGTGATGGGGCCGAAACGCCAGGAATTCGAGTTTGAGCTTCCCACAGTCGTGCCATCAAACCCTGAATGATCCAGTCGCCGGCAACTTCATACGGCTAGATCATCCTTTGAATTCCCAGCGGCCAGCGCGTCCACGAACCACTGCGGTTTGCGCCCCCGGCCCGACCAGGTGAGCGCCGGGTTCT
>VFQP010000555.1_pt1 | contig 68752 bp, 64 predicted proteins | sample 3512351 | NCBI WGS metagenome assembly VFQP01 (sample SAMN10412372, study PRJNA504923) | tailings metagenome | isolation source: Relicate 1 Philex TSF1 revegetated site | place: Philippines: Tuba, Benguet | collected 2017-08-29
ACGGCGAGACGATGCAAGCGGCGAGGTGTTGGTAAAGGGACCAAATGTTTTCGCGGGCTATTGGAGAAAGCCCGAGGCCACGGCGTCGGCTTTTGTGGACGGATGGTTTCGTACTGGGGATATTTGCAGGATCGATGGCGACGGATATGTGACCTTGGAAGGCAGGAAATCGGACCTGATCATTTCCGGAGGCTTTAATGTGTATCCGCGAGAGATCGAAGAATTCTTGATGGAGCAAGCGGAAGTGGCGGAGGCCGCTGTGGTGGGACGGCGGGACGCAGCGAAGGGAGAAGTGCCGGTCGCCTATTTGGTCCTGAAACCCGAAGCCGTTTGGGACGAGGGGAGTTTTCGATCCCGTTGCGCGGGGGCGATGGCGAGTTTTAAGGCGCCGCGTGAGTTCGTACTGGTGGATCAGCTACCTAAGAATGCACTGGGTAAAGTGCAGAAGCATTTGCTCGTGCGTTAGGAATTTGGCGTCTTCTTGGGCCGGCGCTTGAATAGCAATTCTTTCTCCTGTCCCGATTCGCGCATGAGCAGGAGCCATATTACGAGCAAGCAAACGAGCGTAGAAACAGCGCCGCAGACCAAGTAGTCGAAGGGGCGCAGGGGGCTTGGCATGAGCTGAACCAGCAAGAATGCCGTGAGTCCAAAGACAATCAGCCCGATGCCTGTGAGCGCAATCAGGCGAGAATTGCTTATTTGCATGCTAGTCGTACTTCTCGTAGATGATCTGCTTGCGGTCGAAGCCGCGCAGCTTGAGTTGCTCCCGGACGTCGTCGACCATCTCTTTCAGACCGCAGACATAGATATCGGCGGAAGTGTTGCCGCCGAGGAGATCCCATAGTAGTGGTTGGACCCGGCCTTTCGCGCCTGGCCAGGAAGCAGAGGGGCGTGTGACTGTTGGGATGAAGCGGAGATTGGGATGTTGATCGCTCAATGCCGCGAATTCGTCACGGAACATCAGGCCTTCTTCGTAACGGGCCCCGAACAACAGGGTTATCGGGGTTCCAGAGTCCAGGAATTGCGGTTGCCGGAGCATGGGTCTAAAAGGGACTACGCCGGTTCCCGTTGCGACAAATATCGATTCGCGTTTGGGATCGCGCAAGGTGAAATTGCCGACCGGGCCCTTCATGGAAATGGAATCGCCCGGCCTAAGGCTGAAAAGAAAAGGCGTGAAGTGGCCTTCAGGTACTAGATTGAGGCAGATTTCAAAGGTGTTGGTCGCTGGCAGGGAAGCTAAAGAGTAAGCGCGAGTGATCTTCTTGCCATTGATGTCTGAGAACAGCGATACCCACTGGCCGGGGACGAAGTCAAAGGTATCAATGGTGGGAATCCGAAATTTGAGGAGCCGAATATTGGGGCCCAGATCCTGCGCTTCTTCAAGCACGGCCTGATGTTCTAAAAGGCCCATTCGGCATCTCCTTGGCGGGCGCGGTCCAACAAAATCTCGCCGAGCGCGGGATGGCCGTCGAGCGGAGGTGTCACTTCGATGGGCAAACCGGGGTGGACTACTTGGATCTGGCTAATGAGGGCAGGCAGGTCGCGTTTGAGGTGAAGTCCAGTGGTGAGGAAATAAGGGACTATTAGAATTCGTGTGGCTCCCCCAGCGAGGAGTTCTCCCACAGCGGTGGGCAAGTCCGGCTTGCCCCCGTCGAGGAAGCATGTCACGGTTAGGGGAAAATCTTGCGACTTGGAGAGGGTCTGAGCAACGAAACGTACGGCTTCGTTGGCGCTTTCCACGCTGGAGCCATGGGCAAATACGGCGACACCCGTTTTCATCATTCTATTTTCGCAAGCAAGTGCTGCGTTGGGCTAGGAAATCGAAGGAGATTCCGCAATCGGCTGAGGAGCGAAGCTTAGTACGCCATCGAGGAAACTTCGTCCTCTGCGGCGTCCATTGTTCAACTGGAGTTCCATACGCTGGAAGAAAATCAAGGCGCCGAGCACATGAGAGTCCAATACGGAATGGATACCACTTTGTTGGTGTACTCGTTGGCGCATTTCGGTGACGCGAAGTTGGATCAGTTCGTGGAGCGCAGCGGCAATAGGATTATTTGGTTTGGCTTCGTAAATTAAGCCGGAGCCAAGGGTCTTATATGTTTGCGTAAGGCTGGCGAGAGCTTCGCGGCAGTCATTATCAATCAGGCCCTCGATGCGGGCGACTGCTTCGGAGATGGCTGCGGCGATTGTGAGAACGAGATATTCGTGATTTCGAAGAAAAGCATTATCCACCTGAATCTCTGGGTGTGGAAACTGGTCGGCGGAAAGCTCCTTAAGCTTTTCGTGTTCTCTGCCCTGACGTAGAAATTGGCAGTCGAGCGGGCAGGCAACCGTTTCTTCGCGTTCCTGGCCGCAACATTGGGGACAGATGTCGCTCCTTAGGCCCGGGCAGAAGCGTTTGGGGCGTCGCGTTGCGCAGAGGGCACATTTTTCAGGCATGAATGCCCATGCTATCCCAAGGCTGGGCGGCTAAAAAAGAAGGGAAACACCAAAGAGGGCGACGAAGTTTTGATACCAACCGGAGATCTTAGCGCCCGGAGCAGCGGTGATCACTTGGGACGGGATCGGGCTTAGGTAGTCGCGAAACTCAGCGCGGAAGGCGAGGCGCTTGGAAGGGATGAACTTGATACCGGCTCCGAGGCTGACAAGGGGGACCCATTCCGAGGTTTTGGTTAAGAAAGCAAAGTTGCTTAGAGGTTGAAATGCGACTTCGCGACCGGTTCCGGTATAGCCACGCATGCCGGCTCCGAATGCAACGAAGGGGCGAACCTTGGCGTTGCGAGGCGCTGCATGGAGCAAGAAGTCGTAGTGAATACTGTGGGACTTTGCGCCGAAGGTGTAGGTGGTGCCGCCGCTTTCAAGCTTTAGGTCGTTGGCTTGATACATGTAACGGATCTCGCCGCTGACGAGGTTGGAGATGTCGTTGCCAATCCAGCCGGTTGCTCCCCAACCGGACTTAAATCCGGCATTCGCCTTGAGGCTCCCGGCGGAGACTTCCTTCGATGTGTAGAAGGTGCCCGCACCACCAGCGCCCAATTCCCAACGCTGGGCGTACAGCTTCGGGGTCGAGATAAGCGTGAAAGAGAACGCGGCCAGAACTGCGAAGTGGCGAAGAGTCATGGAATGCTCCTGATATTCCTACTACTGAATTTAAGCCTAAAACAATTTCTGATGAAATGTTTTATTGAGGTGGGGGTCTTAGTTGATGACCCGCACTTCCAGACTCGTGAGAACGCCACCCTGGTTGATGACCAGCGGGATCGAAAATCCGACTGGTACATCATGCGGGATTTGAGCGTTGATTTGGTAGACGCCTACCTCCCCAGGGGTCAAACCAGAGAAATCCACAGGAAGTTCCCTGTTGCCCAGAGTGACGACGGGCTTGATGATCGTGCGTGCCAGTGGGTCGGCGGGAGCGGCCAGTCCGGAGGGAACTTCCGGGTTCGTCTTGCCGAGGCCGCTCAGATAGATCACGATAGAGTCGCCCTTCTTGACAGGGTTGGAGCCGGTAACAAGGAGGCCATTACGGCCGTTGACTATTGTGGGGACCAAGCCGTCATAACCGGCGATCATCGTTTGGAAGATGCTCGGCGCAGTGGCGGATACTTGAACGTTGAAGCTATCGCTCACGCCGCCGGGAGTGCGAAGAATGAGGGTCGCATTGCCACCGATCTCGTAGGGGATCTGAGCGTTGATCTCGTTATTGCTGACCAAGATGAGCGGGATCGGGAGTCCATTGACGGTTATGCAGCTTTCGCCGAGCGCCGTAGGGAGGGGACGTTCACTGGTGGTCTGGCGAATTGGGCTCAAGTCCGTACCTTCGATGCGCACCAAGCTGCCGGGGGCGAGGGCGGAGGAGCCATCGGCGAGATTCGTAACGCGAGAGATTTTCGGCGCCGCGGTGGCGGCATCGTAATTCCAAGGCAGGACTGTAAAGCCCGAGATCGTAAGCAACACTATGTTGCCGCGCTCATAAAGCGGCGCAACCGTACGTAGAAAGGGCTGCGTTGCGGTGGTCAGCAAGGGTGATTCGATCGTGCGCGTGCCAATCGCGGCCGTTCCGCTGGGGAAAGCGATTCGTTGCAGGGTGCCCGCCGCATCGACCCCTCCAGAAGTGAGCCGGAAACCCGACTCATCAACGAAAGAAAATCCATGAGTATTCTGAGTATCCGGACCAAGTCTTCGAATGGGTACAAGCGAACCGTTCAAGAGGAAATTTCCAACAACGAACTGGTCAAAAGAAGACGCAGCATAGGTGCCTTGTAATGCAGTGGCGTCCTTGCGCGAGGTTACGAAAGAGTTTGAGTTTCCATCGTAAAGAAAAGTAGTTCCATCCGCAGAAGCTCCCATAATCTTTGCGCCATTGGGGGTAGCAACCAATACCGTATTGATGTTGATATTGTTCTGGAAAACGTCCAGAGTTGGAAGTTCTGTGGCGAGCCTGGAGCTGAGATCTACGCGCGAGATTTTGTGCTGTGGGCCTGCAACACGACTGGCCGCCAAAGTCGCTCCTGCCGAACTGGCGATGCTGCGTGGATAATGACCGCCCGGCATCTGGATTGGCTTTTCCTGGGCCAAGGTGTCGAGTGAGTACACATTGATGATTTGCGAGTTGTCGTTCCCCACGAGCAAATAGCGCTTGTCGAAACTAATCGCCATCTGAGTGGGCGTGTTGCCAGTCCGTAATGTGGCGGTTTGCTGGTAGGTCGACCCGTCGAAAGCGAGCACTGTGTTGTTGTCCTGGCGCAACACAAAAAAGCGGTTACGCGTGGGGTCGCTCAATATGTCGACAAGTTTGCCCGGTATGTTGACACTCGTGCCACGTTGGTCTGGTTCACGAGAGTTGATAAGCAAGCGGACCTGCGAGGTGGTGTAGATGGAATCCTCGCTGAAGATTTCCAGATTGCGGGATACCGTGCCACGGGAACTGCTGAAGGTTACGGGGTCGACGGTGACTCGGATCGTTGCTGGTGTGACGCCCGCGAGCGGTTCCACCTTCACTCCCGCGGGAACGTTTCGAATAACGAAACCCGACTGCTTGCCGCTCAGGTCGGAGACGATGAATTGCTGTGTAGCAATTCGTCGATCACAGAAGTTTCCGCGGAAAACGAGATCTTGCACACTGGAAATTACCTTCCGTTGATTGTGCAAATCGCCTACGGGGAGAATCAGAACGCCGCTCTCGCTGCTGGCAAAGACAGTATTGCCATCGGAGCTTAATATCGCCTTGCCGGTGAGATTTTCAGGCAATTGAATCCGGTCTCTAACGGCCAAGTTGTCGGCTTCCAGGACTTGAAGAATCTTCGGCTGATCGACAGTCGTAACTCCGCCGGTCGAGCTCCCAGGCGTCTCATTCATCTGGGCATATATCAGACCGCGTCCGGTATCAAAGGTGTGACCTCCGATGTTTAGGGTTCCAATTGGTCCGGGGAATTGGGCAACATTGGTGAAATTTTCGTCCAGAAGCGCCCAACCCACAAGGAAACTGGTGCCGAATGCGTTGGTGCTAATCGTACGCGGACCAAGCGGTGGAGTAGAGACGCGGGTGCCGATAATTAGCGAGCGATTGACGTCGTAGCGATAAACCAAGACATCAGTGTCGTTCGTGCTGCCTTGGATGACACCGTAGATACGAGTGAAATCCTTCGTTGCCTGGCTAGCGCTTGCGACAACATTTTGCGGGAAGTTGTTGAAGGGAACTGGTAACGTCTTCAGCGACAATTCGTTGATCGTCGATAAGGTGCGAGTGGTTCCCGTAAGGGGGTCAAAAATTAGAAAGGCGTTGCTGGTGACAACCAGAGCATTTCCATCGGAGCCGAAGGCAACGCTGAGCGGCACGCTCGACATTGAAAACGTTTGTCGATTGTTCGAATCCAAGTCGATCAGCGTAAGAGCGTTGCGAGGCTGATTTGGTGTTAGAAAATTCCCATAGTGAGCGATAAGCAGATAGCGATTGTCCGGCGAAAGCGCAAGCGAGCCAGGCTGCGGCGCGACGTTGAAGGACGTTTGGATAGTTCCAGTCGCGGTGGAGAGCACTTCAATGCGGTTGCCGGTGAAGTTGGCGACATAGAGAACGCCCCGGCGTTCGTCAAGTGCCAAATCAGCAGCTTGTCCACCGATCACGATGGGGCGACCAAAAGTGGCCCCTGCTGCGGGCTGCGCGAATGCTGTTGCGATGAGAATGCCAATCCCCATTAACGACAATTTCGTCGCCAGACGCACTGAAGGCATGGTTGCCCAAATTTGACCCAAAGTCCCTCGCATGATCGATACTCTCCAGATTCCTATGATTAAACTCTTTGACTTCTTCTTGACCAAGCCGCCAGGTGCTGAGGGCCCCGCGGATTTTATTGTCAAGTCAATCACTTGCAGGCGATTGACTTGAACCTTTTCTGAAGCGGGTAGCTCCCTCTATGCCACCCGCCTCCTCGAGAGAGGATCTCCGTTTTTGAAATCCTCTGCATTGAAGCGCCCGACTATTCGTCGTCGGCGTTTTTCTTACGGCGCAACACAATCAGCCCCAACAGGCCTACTGCGAGCGATGCGCACAGAATGCGAAACATCGAAGCATCCATGGTGATTTCTCCTTTCCACTATGTCTAGAATCCAGCGACCGATAGCCAACTTTACAGAAGTGATCGGCAGGTTCCTGCCGAAACTTCAGGCCGACAATCCACTCATCATGGGGATGAGTTCACGAATGATCTTCATGGTGATTGGGCCCACCGTGACGATGAAGAGAGTTGGGAGAATACAGAAGAAGATAGGGAAGACCAGCTTTACACCAAGCTTGGCTGCTTTCTCTTCCGCAATCTGACGCGCTTGAACGCGCATGTAGTCAGCGTGGGCGCGGAGGCTCTGCGCGACTCCCGTACCGAAGCGATCGGCTTGAATTAGGACGGCGACTAGCTTTTTCAAGTCCTCAACTGAGGTGCGTTCAGCAAGATTTCGCAACGCCTCGGACCGCCGCTTGCCAGCCTTCAATTCGAGGTTGACCAGCATGAATTCTTCGCAGATTTCCGGGTGGGCATGTTCCAGTTCCTTAGCCACTTGTAGGATGGCCTGATCCAGGCCAAGGCCACTCTCCACGCAAACTACAAGCAAGTCCAAGGAGTTCGCCAGGCCTCTCTGTACTTCCTTGGCCCTGCGCTTCGACATGATGTTGACGTATTCATTCGGGCCGAAAAAGCCTGCCGCCACGCTGGCGATAATGGCGAGGAATTTGTTGCTCGCATCCGAAGCAGAACCGGAAACCAAGACGCCCATGACGATGGGCACCACGGCTCCGAAGAAGACTTTCGAGCCATAAAACACCTTAAGGGCGTTGGGTCCACGGAAGCCGGCACGGATGAGCTTCCGTTGCATGGCCGAGACTTCCTTGGGCGACGCAGGCAGGACATCGCCAAGCTTCTGAACAAGCTCATGGAAGACGAGGCTGGGATGCTTCGGGGCGTGCTCTGCCGTCTCGACGGCGACACCCGTGACGCGCTCGATGGCTTCCTTGGGTTGTACGTACATCCGCATGCCGACCGTGGAAATCGCCACGGCAACTATGAGGAAAATTACAAAGGCGGCCAGGATCATCATTGCTTTTCGCTCCTACACTTCGATCTTGACGATCTGCTGAATTATGAAATAGCCCAAACATTGCAGCCCAAGCGCGACAGCCATCATGATGTTCCCGACTTCGTCGTTGAAGAAAAAGAGGACGTAATCACGATTGGTGAAAAACATCAGGACGGCAACGGCCATCGGGATGGACGAGAGCGCCATTCCCGTCATGCGGCCGTGCGCCGAGATTGCCCGGATTTTGCCGCGGAGCTTAAATCGCTCCCGGATAACATAGGCAAGCTTGTCGAGAATTTCCGCGAGGTTGCCGCCAGTCCGCTTCTGCAAGATCACAGCCGAAACGAAGAACTGCACGTCGAGGAGGGGCACGCGTTTGGATAACTTTTCCAATGCAACATCCAAGGGAAGGCCAAGATTGTGCTCTTCGAAAGCGCGTTTGAACTCGCCAGCCACCGGCTCTTGAAACTCACGGTGAATCATTTCCAGAGAGACGGAGAAGGCGTGGCCCGCTCTCATGGAACGGCTAACAAATTCCAGCGCATCGGGGAAGAGTTCTTCAAATCGGTGGAGTCGAGACGCCCGCTTGCGCAGGACATGAAGGACAGGAAGGATGCCGAGTCCGGCGGCAGGCAGAAGTCCCAGTACGCGATATTTCGGTGGAAGAAAGAAATGAACGAGCAGGTATCCCGCGAGGAAGCAGCCTAGGCAAGCATGAACGAGTCGTGTGACCCTCCATTTGACGCCAGACTGCTCCAACAGCGCTTGCAGTTTGGGCTGCAAATCGAACTTCTTCATGATCGAGATGGCGAGCTTGCCCGTTTGGGCATCTTCCACTTCGATCAAAGCGGGACGCTTTTCCTTGGACTTTACCTGAGCCTTTGTCTCCTTGCCTGCGAGCCGAGACTTGATCTTGTCGACATCCTTCGTCTTAAAGACGTTGGAAACCAGATACCAGATCACCATGGACCCGATCCATATGGCAATTGCGATGGCGATGAAGAGCATCATTGGATTCGTTCTCTCTCTAAACTTGATTCCGTGCGGCCGGCGGGATTTAACTAGACCTCTTCGACTTCGTCGAAGAGGTCAGGACGCAGGCGGATGCCAGCGGCAAGCAACTTCTCGTAGAATTTCGGCCGGATGCCCGTCGCGGCGAAACGTCCAAGTACTTTTCCTTCTGGAGACAAACCGCGCTTCTCAAAGACGAAGATGTCCTGAATAGTGACCACATCGCCTTCCATGCCCGTGACTTCGGTGATGGAAGTGACGCGCCTGGAGCCATCACTCATACGAGAAGCCTGGACAAAAAGGTTCACCGCGCTGGCGATCTGTTGGCGGATGGATTCCAGTTTCATGTTGGAATTGGCCAAGCTAACCATTACTTCCAGACGGGAGACTCCATCGCGTGGGGAGTTGGCGTGGATGGTTGTCAAGCTGCCGTCGTGACCTGTATTCATGGCTTGCAGCATGTCCAGAGCTTCTTCGCCACGGACTTCGCCGACCACGATGCGATCCGGCCGCATACGAAGGCTGTTCACCAAGAGTTCGCGTTGACGGACAGCCCCATGGCCTTCGAGATTTGCGGGGCGAGTTTCGAGACGCGCTACGTGTGGCTGTTTCAACTGAAGTTCCGCGGCGTCTTCGATGGTGACAATGCGTTCTTTGGGGCTGATGAAGAAACTGAGGGCGTTCAGCAAGGTTGTCTTACCGGCGCCAGTGCCGCCCGCGATGATGATATTTAACTTGGCCTTCACCGCTGCTTCGAGCAGCTCCATCATGCCGCGCGTCATCGCCTTCCGATCAACCAAGTCCGGTGGCATGAGTTTGTCGGTACTAAAGCGGCGAATGGATAGTAAAGGACCATCCACGGCGAGCGGCGGAATAATTGCGTTCACGCGGCTGCCGTCCAATAAGCGTGCATCGACCATGGGATTGGATTCGTCAACGCGGCGGCCTACTTGGCTAACGATTTTGTCGATGATTCGCAACAGGTGCGCGTCGTCGCGAAAAGTGACATTTGAAAGCTCCAAGATGCCTTTTCGTTCGACGTAAACCTGTTTCGAGGTGTTCACGAGGATATCCGAAATGGTGGGATCTTGAAGCATTGCTTCCAGTGGGCCCAGGCCAAAGACTTCGTCCAGGACTTCGTCGCAGATCTGTTGCTTCTCAAGAGCACTTAAGAGGGTGGGTTCCGCGTCGATCAGCGCTATCAGGGCCTGGCGGACTTCGCCGCGCACACGTTGATTGTCAATCGTCGCAAGCGCCTCAAGATTGATCTTGTCGAGAAGCTTGCGGTGCAACGTGAATTTAAGCTCTTGGTATTCCGGCTTTAGCTGAACTTTGGGCTTGCCGGCGTTCTTCAATAGCCGTTGTTCCCAGCTCAATTGCTGTTTGGATCCGTTGTCGAGCGATGAAATCATTTGAGGTCAGCCTTTGGTTTGAACTTAGGTTTGAGACAACGCGGGTCGAGCCGCTTCGAGTAAGTGAGCGGACTTTTTCTTTTCGGCGTCAGCGATACCCGTGGTTTTCTTGGCGAGGGACTCGAACGCCCGTCCTAGCTCGCAGTCGTGACCGAGAGGCTGACCAAGGGTGACTACCCGATGCAGAGAGAAGTAGTCATTAGGAAACATAGCCTCTACGGGGCAGTTGAAAATTTTCTCCAAGTCGCCCAGACCGATTCCATCCCGGCGATTCACACGGTTCACAACTAGCTTGTAGCGGTCACGAGTTAGCCCAAGCAAACTCAACATCCCAATGGCCTTACGGGCGAGGTGTAAGCTGGGTAATTCACTCGTTGAGACCAAGTGCATGTAGTCGGCCTCCGTGAGTGTCAAGAGACTTGGGCGCGAGAAGATGACGGGAAGGTCAATGACAATCCAGTCATATAGGATGCGGGCGTACTGTAGTACGGCATGCAAGCGGTCGCTAGGTAGTTCTCCCGCCATTGGGGATTCCGGCGCCGGCAGAATATCCAGCCCGGAGCAATGCGCAACCAGGGAGCTCCAGACAGCAGGGCTTAGGCGATTGTGGTGCTCTATGGCGTCGACGAAAGAATAGGGGTGACTGAGCTTCAGGTAGAAGCCAATAGTGCCACCCATAAGGTCGAGGTCGATTAGTAGAACGCGCTTTCCAGTAAGCCGCTTGAGCGTGAATGCCAGCTGAGCGCTAAGCGTTGAGGCTCCTGATCCCGGTTTGGTGCTGGCAAAGGCAACAATCTTCCCCAACTCCTTCTCTGCGCTTTGCTCAGGCTCCTTGAGACGAAGTAAACGATCAGCCACTTCCTGTTGGATCGCTAATTCGAAAGGGGCGTAAAGGAAATCGCAAGCGCCGTGCCGCAGACTTCGCAATAGAGCCTCGGAATTATTCTCGTTATGGATGCCAATTACGCTAACGGCAACGCCTGAGTCGGCGATGACTTGCATCACCTCACAAGCGGCATCCAAGTTGGAGGTCAAGTCGACGAAGACAACGTCGGGCTGCAATTGCCGCAAACGCAACTCAATCGTCTGCTTGGGCGGATAGCCTTTGAGGTCGCTAATAATCTGAAAAGCTCTGCTAGCGTCGACGGAAGCAGCGAAATCGGACGCGAGATCACGGTCTTGTGCGATCAAGATCGCCGTTAACTCTCCTCCTGATTTGCCGAATGCCGATGCTGACATGTTGTTGAAATTCCTCTTTGCAATTAGGTCAGTTGCGATTCGAAATGATGCGACTGGACGCTCAGAACGGCTGGCTAGCCAAAGCAGGCGCCAACTCAGGGATTGCACTCAATGTCGAAGTTGCACCAGTCTGAGCGGTTTTCGCCAAACTTGCCTTGGAACGGCCTTGTAATGGCAAACTCGCATCCGAGGGCCGAGGCTTTATAGCTGCTGCCACAAGTTCCGGGCTAGGGCCAGTGGTGGTTGGAGGACGTAAATCCTCGATGATTCGTACCGGCTGAGGGTCATGCGCTTGCGGGGGAGTCTCCTGATTGTCCTCTGTGCCGTTTGTTGGAATTTGCGGTCGTGTGTCCACAGCGTCGGATGAGCCGCTAACCGAAACTGGCTCCGATGGAGCAGATGCAGCAGGTTGTGGGCTGGGCGATTCGGCCTTTTGCGGTGCGGGTTCGGTCTGTTGCAACTTCGGCTCGACCTGCAGAGAACTGGACTTTTTGTTGCCGCCCCAGAACTTCATGCTTTTCCATATACCGGATTCGGAGGGTTGGGCTTGCTCCGCCGCCGCGGGAGTTGAAGTGTTGGAAGCATTCAAATTCGGGCTTGTCTTGCTGTCGCCTTGCGATTCATTCTTCGACTGCTTGCGCATGTCCGACTGCTTCATGAACTCGCGCGGGAAGTCCGGTGTGGGAAGCTTCTGAGTGGAATCCAGCGGCTCAATGATCTCCGGGGTGACGATAACGACAAGCTCAGACTTCGTCTTACGCTCACTGCGCGATTTGAAGATGGAACCGAGAATCGGAATGCTGCTCAGGCCGGGGATGCGTCCCATTTGGTCCGTGACGCGGTCATCGATCAAGCCGGCAACCGCAAAGCTCTGGCCTAGCTTCAACTCAACATTGGTTTCCATCCTACGAGTGGCCAATGCAGGGATGGTGAACCCAGATATTTGAACCGCATTCACCAAATCGATGGTGGAGACTTCGGGCTTGACGTACATCCTGATAGTTCCGTTACCTGTCAGTTGTGGGTTGAAGGTGAGCCGGATACCGAATTCGCGGAACTGGATTGTAACCGCGCCAGCGTTGCCACCGCCTTGAAGGACTGGAAGCGGAAACTCGCCACCGACCAGGAAACTCGCTTCCTTCCCATTGGTGGTTACAAGGTTGGGCTCAGCAAGGATTTGCAGAACGTCTTCGTTCTGGAGGGCGCGGACGACCGCACCCAAGTTCAGATCTGGGCGGAAAGCAAAGATGTTCAGCGCGTCGGATAAGGTAAAGTCCGAAGTGCTTCCCTGGAGAGAGCCGCCTATGGTTCCGGATACCTCGCGCGCATTGGGTGCAGGGAATTGTCCGGTAGTTACGCGGCCCGGAGTGTTCAGCGCACCGGTGCTCAGCAGATTCACACCGAACTGGGCAACCTTTGTTCGGTTCAGTTCGGCGAACTTCACCTTCAAGACGATTTGCTTCTCTACGGGGGCGGCTGCGATTGTGAGATTGCTGACCACCGTTTTCGCCATTGGAGTGGCGATAGCGACGGCCCGATCGGCAACTTCCTTACTGGATACCTGTCCGATCAGAGTGATGGAATCACGCGCACTTTGGATCTTGATGTCCTCACTCGGAAAAGTGTCTTGCAGCAAGCGTTTGATCGGGTCGGTATTGTGTTCAACGGTGACGTTGTACATAGTCCGAGCGCCGTTCTTCGCCCACACAACAACCGTGGCGGCTCCATGACCTTTTCCATGGAGAAGGAATTCTTTGGATGTGGCGGGAACCGCGTCCACAACCTCAGGGCTGGATGTGGAGATGCGGCCAATTTCGACAGGATAATCGATAACCAGGCTCTTTCCCACAGTCATATTAAGGTCCACTACACTCATCGACTGAGCCTGGACAGTTTGGGCCGAAGGAGCTAGCAACAGCAGTGCCAGTACACTCGACAGTCCCTTCTGCAACGTTTCCGTAATTTGCATCGCCTCTTCTCCTCGGTTCAAACTCTCTCTTGAAAAACTTAAGGTCTCAGCCTTCTTCATTAATCGTTCTGCGACGGTGTCGCCGTGGAAGGCGCGGGCGCCGTAACCGCAGCGGCCGGGCGCATCCCGACTGTTTCCACGCTTCGGTTATTCCCGCGAATCACCACAATCTGTTCCGGCACAGGGGGGAGGGTAGGCGCGGGGGCAGCTACAGGGGGAGCAATCGTAACGACGGGCACGTTGCGTATCTTTCGGCGTACGATGGGTGCTTCCCCGTCGCCAGAGTTCTCGTTGCCGCCAAAACCTGCGTTGCCGACCGCAACTCCCCGGACTCCGTACAAAGTCGCCAAAGATACGCCTCTTGTCTTCTGAACTTCTGTGTCGCTGCCGTTGCGCAAAACTAGCTGGATGCGGCCTTCGGCGCCGGCCAGCGTAATGACCTCAGCTTGATCAGGAGTCACCAGCAAGGTAACCGTGGGAGCATTAATGGCCGCACCCCGTGCGTCAGGCGACATGGTTTGCCCAGCGCTCAACACGGTGATGTTTTGAAGCACCGTCGAGGTAAGGGTCATCGCGCCTGAAGGAGGCTTGCCTGTGACCAACAGATCAACACGCATACCCGGCAGCACGAATCCCGCGACGCCTACAACTTCGTTCACCCGGACTGTGACCGCACGCATTCCCACGGGAATGACAGGAGCGAGGCCAGCGCCCGACCCTCGCGGTGCGAGACGACCTTCGATCACCGCTTCCTCGGCGAGAATGTTGGACACAACCGGTCGGTCCAGAACTTCCTCGACTTTGCTGAAACCTGTTTTTGGATAGGCGGCGACGGGCACTTGAGAAATGGTCACATCGCCGGGCTTGATGGTTGTGCCAATGTTGAGCGGCTTTGCCGCAATCACCAAATCTTTGGTTTCCATCTGCTCGGTTCGAGCAGGAGCGCTCGAACGCGCCGTCATCTGGTAGAAGACGCTTGAGATGACGAGCGCAAACAAGAGACTTACGCCGAGTACTGTTAAAAATCTACGATCCATTTTTCTTCACTCCCGCAACTTTCGGAATCGAACCTTTGGGGTATACCCTTCCGGTCTTACTGCAACGCCGCGCTACACAACCTCGGGTATCGCTGACAAACCAATACGCAAACTTGCCGCTCGAATGTCCAACCTCACGCTGCTCAAACTTTTCATCGAGGCATGAAAACAAATCTCACTTGCATTAGCCTCACCGGCGAACGTCTGTTTGCGATTGAATTTCTGTTTCCCAGAGAATCCAAAGCCAAGACATCCAGCCGCAACTTGCTGCCTGGAAAACGGGGCAGATTCAAGAAGGGAGGTGCTACGGCCCAAGCGAAAGTGGGTCGCTAATGAGTTGTTCATTGCCCGCCTCGCGAGGTTGTTGCACTTTTCTCCATAGGGCCTTCTCCCCTATTTATTCGGTTGACTGAGAGGCTTCCATTAGCCTCGACAGGAGATTTTCCTGCTGAGGCTCCGCTTGTTCCCGAAGCCGACGGCTGCTTTGCCAGTGCAATCGCAACCCCATCGATATAAAGCACTTTCCAGCCGGATGTACTCATCGCGGAAGCCAGCGGCGAACCCTGCGGCAGCAATGCGTGAGAGATCCCCCAAGAGGCTAATTTGGACTCCCATCCAGGCGCCGCACTCGCCACTTTCAAGGTTTCTTCGCCTAATTCCTGGCCAAAGAAGTCACTTCTTCCATCCATCCATACTTTGTCTCCAGGCCAGTAGTGGTAGAGCCAGTAGTCCCCCCATTGGTCCGTCATGAAGATTCGCTCGCCCCGAAGCTTCTCACCGACGGCATTGCGTGCAGACACCGGAAAAATATCCGCAGGGAAGTCATTGGGCCAATTCGACTGGCCCAATCCCCAAACTCCCACGCTCAAAATGAATGCCCAGATCGAAACATTTTGAAAGCGCGAGTGAAGGTCGCCATCTATACCCCGAAATATGCCAGCTATGCTGGACGGCTTGGCATTAGCCCAAGCTCGGGAAAGCAGACTGTATAGCTCTTCGGCAAATACTGGAGCGCCGACGAGAATGAGAATAGGAGCATGCCTTACCGAACCAAGCGAAAGGTGCGCCCAACTCAGCACGAATGCAGCCTCGATCCAGCCGGCCCATCCACGGAGGAGCCTCAGCCCCGCTCCCGCAAGGGCGCCGATCAGAACAAACTCAAACTGCAACAAATTCTCGCTGCGGAATTGGGGGCTCTGAAACTCGGCCACTGCATTCCGGATCCAGTCGCTGCGCAGATATTGGAAGATGTGTTGGTGTAAGTGCCAGCCGTATGGATTGCAGAGCGTAGCAAGTGCACAGGCAAAGAAGACTGTGAGCTCGGTTCGGAAGGCCGGGTCCCGCCGAAAGAGACGAACAGCTATCTGAATCGACAAGAGCAGAAAAAGCGCTGGCCAAGCACCGTGGAGATTCGTCCATACCAGTGCGAGCGGAACCAGACCCCATATCGCCTTGGTCGGTCGGCGGCGCTGCAGATCCAAGAGCCAGATTACGCCGATCAGAAATGCAAGCGAGAAAATGTGAGGCCGGGCCAAGTAGTGCATCGTCGAGCCGCCAACGCTCAAGAGGAAGATAGGGAAGGCGACAACCGGGCCAACCCCACGCCAGATCATGTAGCGCAATAGTTGGAGCGCAGTGAAGAGGAGTAAGAACCCAGAGAAGAAAGTTAAGAGGGCTAGGCCCCCTGTCCGGTGGAGAAGAGCGAAGATAACGTCCGCCAGCCACTCCCACGCAAACCAAGGTGCATCCGGTTTAGAAAAGGAAAACAAATCCCGGACGGGAACCTGGCGATTCGCGAGAATCCATTCACCCGTGAGAATATGCCAACCCGTGTCGCCGTCACTCAGGAGCATTCCCCAACCTTTGGCTCCAAGAATGAAGAGCCAAATGAGCAGGGCGGCAAAGACTACGTCCAGGAACGTTGGCTGCCACCACACCCTATTCGCAGTGGGGCGTGTGGTCTTGATGGTCGAATCCATCTTTGCCCGTTAGCTCTGATTGGAATTGGGATCGGTTGGATCGTTGCCGAGAAGCCGACCGCCTTGGACCGCTAGCTCGAATCGATCTTTGACACCCGTCTTTTCGAATATGTGCATAAGATGCACCTTCACGGTCCCAGGGGTAATCATGAGCTGCTCGGCAATTTCCTTATTCTTCATACCCCGGCAGATCAGTTTTACGATTTCCCGTTCCCGGGGAGTCAAGCGAGTATTGTTTCTCCGGCTCAAGAAGCCAACGACTTGATCGCTGATTGTATTTTCGAGCCACAGATTCCCCTTGCCGACTGTCCGCAAGCAATCGAGCATTGTCGATACCGGAAGGCTTCTCCGGAGGATGCCGCGCGCGCCCAGTTGTAGTGCGCGGAAGCTCTCAATCTCCGCCATTTCGACAATCCAGAGTACGGCTCTGGTCGAGGGGAGCATGGTCTTGATTTCATTCAAGAAGTTGAGTGTTAATCGGAGGCCGGAGTGTTGATCCACCAACACAATGTCCGGTGGATCATTCTTGATCCTTTCCATTGCCTCGGCTGGAGTTGGCGCAGACCCCACAAATTCCAGGTCTTCAGCCTCGGCCAACACCTTTCGCAGCCCCTCCACGGCGACGGGCTGTGCTTCACAGGCGAATACTCTAAAGACCGGCATCAGGTAATCCTCTGCAGATCTATCGGCAAGTTAGGACTTTGGTTTAGGCCAAAGGCATAAGATTATTCGTTCGGGCGTATACCTCTGCCGTACTTTCGAACTAGGAATACCATTCTGAAATCCGCACGGGCTCCTCAAAGCAGCGGTTTTCGCTTGTGGAAGCCGTTCTCAACTTCGAAGCGAATTGCAGCTTTCAGGACATTTAGCTCACCCATCGCAGGGCCGACCAATTGTAGACTCATGGGCAGCCCGTTGGTATGAAAACCGCCGACGATTGAATGGGCCGGCGCACCGAGAACATTGAAAGCCCGCACCAGTTGTGTCGATGCGGCTCGCACTTCGATACTGCTTCCGTCATTGAGTGTCACACTTTGCTCACCAATGCGAGGAGCGGTTATAGAAGTGGTTGGTCCGATCAGGAGATCGATCGCTGACCATACTTCTCTCTGCATCTTCATTCTGAGCATGCGTCTGAGCCGTTGGGCTTGCAAGTAGTCGACTGCGGGGATCAGGCGTCCCGCTTCAAAAAGGGGACGCACTTCGGGACCTAGTTCTTCCCGGCGATGCAGGTGCTGTTCCAATGCGCTGGCAGCTTCCGCCGGCAAGATTACATGGCTTACGGCGACCAAGTCACGAAACCAGCCGAGTTTCATCTCAACGAGTTTCGCTCCCCAAGAAGAGAACGCCTGAAGCGCCTGTTCCGTCATGCGCTGAATCTCCGGGTCCACTCCATCGAAAAAGAATTCCGCGCTCCAGCCTATACGCATTCCCTCGAGCGATGGCCGATCGCCCACCTCAAGAGGAGTAAACGTTTGGGCTCTTGAATAGGGGTCTCTTGGGTCGGCCCCCGCAATGGCGTTGAGGATCAGCAGGCAGTCGCGGCTACTTCGCGCCAGTGGTCCCATATGGTCCAAGCTGAAGCCGAGAGGAAAACTCCCGAAACGGCTGACGAGTCCATAGGTGGGCTTTAAGCCGGCCGTACCGCAATAGCTTGCGGGAATCCTTATGCTTCCTCCCGTATCGCTGCCCATCGCGGCAAATACGAGTCCCGCCGCGACCGCGGCTCCGCTGCCGCCACTAGAACCGCCGGGGATTCGTGAAGTATCCCAAGGGTTGCGAACTGGGCCATAGTGGGCGTTATTGTTTGTGATGCCGAAGGCGAGTTCGTGCATTCCAAGCTTTCCCGTTATGACGGCTCCCGCATCGCGCAACTTCTCCACGACAGCGGCATCGTGGTCGGGAACGAAATCGGCAAAGATCTTGCTGCCAGCGGTTGTCCGTACGCCGTTTGTGAAGAACAAGTCCTTCACGGCCACAGGGATCCCTTGGAGCGGTCCGCGATCCAATCCTTTTGCGAAGGCGTCGTCCGCCTGCCGGGCGGAAGCGCGAGCGGAATCTTCCATGAAGGTCAAAAAGGTATTCAATTTCGCCTGCAAACCCTTCGAGGTCTTTAGCGATTCCTCCAAGAGTTCCTGGCTCGATACCTTGCGCGCGCGTAATTGTGAAGCCGCTTCGCCAATTGTGAGAAAAGACATGATGGGATCCTAGGGTTGGGGGTCGAACGTGAGGTCGGGATCTATCGTGGCATCCAAGCGTGACTTCATCGATTCGAAGCGTGAGAAATTCGTTTCCCAAATTCTCGTCAGGGCTGTGCGTTCCTCCGCGCTCAATTGGGGATAGAGGGCCTCACAAAGTTTGTTCCAGTCGGTCTGGGCTTTCGCTCCTGCGGGAGTAGACATTGCTCCATCGTATCGGTCTTGGGGAAACAATGCGCGGAAGGTGGTAATCCTTGTGAATATGTTCGACTGGCTTTCCGATCCTAACGCATGGGCGGCGCTGCTCACCTTGACGGCGATGGAGATTGTTCTGGGTATTGACAATATTGTCTTCATCTCAATTCTCGCGGGGCGTCTGCCTGCGGGAGAACAGAACCGGGCTCGACAGATTGGTCTGGCGGCGGCGATGATATCGCGGATTCTCTTGCTGCTGAGCTTGAGTTGGATTATGCGGTTAACCACACCGCTATTCGAGATTTTGGGTCGTGCCGTCACTGGACGAGACCTCATACTGCTGGCGGGTGGGCTTTTCCTGCTTTGGAAGGCCACAAAAGAGATTCACCACAAGATCGAAGGGATCGAGGATTCGCGAACGGAAGCGACGGCAGACAGTTTTGCAAGTGTGATTGGCCAGATCATGATCATAGATATCGTATTCAGCCTCGATTCCGTAATCACAGCGGTTGGCATGGCCGATCAGATTTCCGTCATGGTTCTTGCGGTGATGATTTCCGTGGCGCTCATGATGATTGCGGCAAGGACCATCAGCGAGTTTGTGGATCAACATCCGACCGTGAAAATGCTGGCCTTGAGCTTCTTGCTTCTCATCGGCGTGAATCTAATCGCCGAGGCAGGGGGCCTTCACATTCCAAAGGGATACACTTACTTTGCCATGGCATTCAGCCTTCTCGTGGAAACACTGAATTTGCGGGCCCGGCGGGGGAAAAGCAAATAGAGATCAGCCCAGTTTGACTTTGCGATGATCGATCTTCTTGCGGTCCCCTTCGCCGAGTCCCAAGGCGCCTGAAATATCGACGTGTTCCGGTTGCATTCGGACGAAGTTGGAATCCGCGTCGCGACGCGCCACGGCAAGCGGTTCCATTCCCATGGCGACACGCTTCTCGTCCAGGTGGTCCCAAGCGATGCGATCCATAGCCACAGGGTCGGTCGAGAAATACATACGCTTGTGCTCCCAAACGTACTTCACTTTCTTGGGATTCAGGCCGGGGCCGCCATGATAGAGCGCTTTCGTGGCGTCACAGATATTCAAGACTGTCTTGTTGCGAATTACGGGGATGCTCACGGCGGTAGGGATGAACTGGCCGCAAGAGTTGAGTTCTGGAGACGAGTGGCTGCGGTTCACATTGTTCACCAATCCGTGCGATAGATTTTTCAGCGCAACGGTCAAGCCTGCCGATTGATGATGCTTGAGCAGGCAGAGGTTTACGAGCTTATCCACTTGTTTGGTGATGAAGTTTGCCGCGTACGAACGCCGGGCCGTATCGTTAGCAAAATCGAAGCCTGGCAGCGTCAACTGCATGTCCATGTAGTGTTCCAGATCGTAGCCGTCGATCTTTTGCTGGGTGTTGTCGTAGTAGTCGGCGGCCCAAGCGACACGAACACCCTCCGGCAACCATTTGTCGAAACCCGCTTGATAGAACTCCTGCTTGTAGCGGTCGTAGGCAACGATATCCTTTCGCTTAATGCCGCAAGCTTCCAGGCAAACGATAATCTCCTGCACGGTTTCCGGGGAACTGATCACGTAGGGACGTGAAACGGGATTCAACTTAAGGCCAACCACTTCTCCAGGTTGGAAGAACATCCGCCAAGCTGCCACCCAGTCGGGCGCGCCTGTTAGTTCTTGCATGCCGCGGCGCAGCATGTTGCGGACGACCTCGCGATTCACGACACCTGCTTGAATGGAGGCGGGGTGCTCCACTTCCACCACTTTGCCGCGAAAGAGCCCTGGAATCGACCATTTCGTGCGCGGGGTAGCGCTTTGCGTCGAACTGGCGAATGCGGCAGCAGTGGGGAAAATGGGGGCAATCGCGCCGAGCGAAAGCATGCGCTCCATCCATTCGCGTCGGGTCTCACGGAAGCGGGTCATGCATGAATTATAGGACGCCGTTGGGTCTATTGATAGTGCCCACGGCGGACATCGGCTGACGGAACGATTAGCGCACGATGTCAAGACTTGCGATCGTTCGCTCCCTCATACGAAGCTCGTTGACGATCTTTCCCTTTGGATCCACTTCCAGAACGCGCCGCCCGGTGTAATCCGAAATCAACAAATTACCGTTCGGGAACACGGCCATGCCTGAGGCCCAGCCGAATTGCAAGTCCATTTTTGCACCAGCGATGGAACGGACCACTTGTCCGGCCTTGTTTACCTCCACAATTTCACCTGGATCATTCAGGCTGATTAGCGTATTTCCGTTTGCGAGCCGGAGCGCTTGATACGCGCGACGATTCTCGCCATTAGGGGCCTGCCATTGCCAGATCACTTTGCCATCGGTATCCAGCTCAATGATTTTCGCTATGGCTTCCTCTGCAACGAGCGTGGTCCCGGAATTAGTGCGCCTGGAGTTCCGCATGCGCATGTTGGCGAGATTGGAGGCCTGATAATTCCAAACGGTCTGCTTTTGCGGCGTAACCTCCAGAAGTTTTCCTAAACGAGCGTCACCAATTAGCGTGTTGCCGTTGGGCAGTCGATGGGCGCTGAGCGGGTGCTCTAAGCCATCGCAATACGACCAAGTCTCCACCTGTTTGTCATCGATTTCAACGACGCATTTCCGTGGCGCCACTGTGAAGAGCACATGCCCGTTGGGTAATGCCTGCACATCATGGCCTCGGCCATTCTTCTTTGTCCAGAGCACTTTGCCACTTGGCCATTCCATCGAAACAATTTCGCCACGAGGGCCATGGTCACTGAGAAGGATTACGTTCGAGGCAGGCGCGGGTTTGAGGTAGCGGTCAAGAAAGGCAAAGCTTGCAGCTTCCGCGCGGTCCGCGTCGGCACCCTTGAAGCCATGTCCGGCACCGCTCAAAGTTTCCAACTCGGCTTCCACGCCTGCGTCGAGCAATCGCGAAGTAAGTGCGAGAGAGTGCTCGTAAGCGACGTATGCATCCTTGGTTCCGTGCAAGCTCAAAGTCGGCGCAGCGTTAGGGTTTACCCAATGGATAGGGCTGGCCTTCTGGTGGAACTTTCGATGCGTGTCTAAGTTTCCCCCGAGCCAGAGGGGCAGTACTTCCGCCGCGTCCACCGATTTTGAGTAGGACTGCGTGAAGTCCGTTGGACCGTAGTAATTGATTACCGCTTGTACCTGGCTGGAAAACTGTTGGTTGGGGCCGCTCCCTTCGAATTCCGCAACCCCGTGCGTGAGCCCCAACATCAGCACCAGGTGGCCACCCGCGCTGCCTCCCCACGCTCCAATGTGATCGGCATCGATTCCGAATTTTGCGGCGTTGGCCCGAAGAAATCGAACGGCGGCCTTCGCGTCCTCTACTGCTGCTGGAAACTGATGTCGCGGCGCCAGGCGATAGCTCATCGTAGCGGTTACATAGCCTCGTTCGGCGAGCTTTGCCGCAAGTGGAAGGTAGCTTTGCCTGGTCCCCCGCCGGAAGCCACCGCCATGTATGAACAGAACGGCTGGTAAAGATTTGGTTTGGCCTTTGGGGCGAAAGAGATCGAGTTCCACTTTTTGACCCACATTGGAGTAGTCGAGGTTGGGGAAGTAGTCGAGCGACGTGGGCGGAGTAAAGGGAGCCTGGGCGAAAGCAAGCGCGGCAAACAAGATCAGGGAAACGCGAGTCATCGAGGTGAGAATATCACCGCAACAGGCGAAGCTTGTGAGCCGTTGCAACAATTCCGAAGCTCAAGCCGGAATAGGCGAAATAGAAGAGGTGAACGGGAACAGAGCATATAGCCGCGCCGACGTTCCAATGCATGGCCAGGAATCGGTAGAGCGGCAAATTCAAAAGCGCTGCGAAGGCTAAGCTGCTTAAGGCAAGTGGCCAGGCGAACAATCCCAGCACGGGACTGACCAAAACGAAAAAGACGCTAAAGCGTTGACCGAAGCTCGTGTTGAGATCGTTCTGCATCTTGCCCCGGGCAAGAATAAGCCGAGTCCAGGGGACAGCTCTATCTCTTATATCCGTTCTCAGCATGGACCCCAATGTCCAGCGCTTCCGGTGCTTTACCTGAACGCTAGGATCGAGCAGGATAGTCGCTCCGGCATCGGTAAGGCGTAACCCCAATTCAATATCCTCGATGGAAGGTCGATCAAACGAAGAAGAAAAGCCCCCTATAGCGAAGAACGCCTCGCGGCGGATGGCTCCGCAGGCTCCCCAGAATGTAGTTGCCTGGCGTCTTCCCCGGTGGTGGTGATAGCTATGAAGCAGGTTCCGGAAGCGCGAAAGAAATGACGTCGCTTCCGGCTCCAGGTCATAGGCTCCGATGAGCGCGGCCAATTTCGCATCTTTCAGGAACGCTTGCTCCGCCAAAGATAGGGTGTCCGCGTGGAGCAGGCAGTCGGCGTCCAGGAAGAAGAGCAGGTCGCCAAGTGCGGCATTTGCCCCCAGATTGCGCGCATTGGCGGGTCCGGATTTGCGATCGGTGCGTAGCACCGTCGCGCCGCGTAAACTTGCGACGATTCCCGTTTGGTCATTCGAACAGTCATCAACCAAGATGATCTGATCCGGACGCCGCCGGCTTGCCGCGATGGAATCAAAGCAAGCTGGAAGAAGCGCCTCGGCGTTAAAGGCCGGGATGATCAAGGTGAGCAAACTTCTATTGTGCTAGCAATGGAGGCATGGTGAGTGCGATTACGCTCGCTTTGTTCTTGCAGCCTTCCGGTTGTGCCGATGGAGCGGAGGCCTTCCGGAGGGGGGATCTCGTCAAGGCCCACGCCCTCGTTTCAGCGGCGTTAAAGGTGCAATCCACTGCCTACTGCGAGAAGGTGATGGGTGTTCTTTACGCCGCCACGAAACGGTACCGGGAGGCGGAACCGCACTTCGCCAAGGCCTGCGCCTTGGATTCTCGTGAGGTGGATGCGTGCTACTTCTGGTCGCGCGCGCTGTATTCTCTTGATCGTTTTGAGGAGTCGTTGAAGGCGCTGGAAAAGGCAGACGCAGCAAGCCTCGAATGGAAAGTCCGCACTGGCCGTGGCCAAGCTTATGACGCTCTGAATCGGCCTGAAGCGGAATCGGAACTTCGTAAAGCGATGGAGGCGAAGAAGAAGGATCCACGGCCTCCCGGAGAAGTAGATCCCTTGCTCGCGCTCACCGCGCTGCTCTACCGTCAAGGAAAAGCGGGTGAGGTTGTAGCTCTCCTGCGCGCGGCATCCGGCTATGAGAAGCTACCCCCGTATCAGTATCAGCTTGGCAAGGCGCTGCTTTCCGAAGGAGATTTGGAATCCGCAGAAAAGGCGCTGTTGGCGGCCATTGCGTTGCAGCCGCAGTATCCTGAAGCACACGGATTGCTCAGCCGTTTGTATGACCGCCGATCCATGCCTGAACTAGCGGTGAAGCACAAAGAGTTGGCTAAGGCTCCATAATTTTGTGCAATCGGTTCACCGCCGGGGATTGGATCTGTTGTTGCTGCCCCGACGGCCAATGGATGATCACTTTCTCAATCGCCTTTGTATTCCCGAGGCCAAAGTGGACGGGCAACTGGGAACTGCTGGCGTAGCCTGAGGCCGTGCTGACGCGATTGAGTTGTGTCGTCTCAGTTCCCCAATGAAGCTCGAGCCTTGCGCCTATCGCACTTCGGTTGGATTTGGAGCCGGTGAGATGAAACCCAACCCAATTCGAAGATGGGGTGGCGCCTTTGAGAAGAACGGGGCTCTCGCCAAGACGGGTCACCACTACATCCATTGCCCCGTCGCCGTTGAGGTCCCCAAACGCCGCGCCCCTATGCAAGGCAGGCGTGCCAATGGATTCTGGGGCAAATGAACCGTTTCGCAAATTCCTCAGAATGAGATTCTTTTGCCTCGACGCCCTTCCCGAGTACTTCTCGGTGTTGTCTTGTACATCGGAGCAGGCCGCGAATAGATCCTTCCAGCCGTCATTGTCGAAATCGAAAATACCGGCGCCCCAGCCGCTCAAGGCTAATGTTGCGCGTCCGACTTGGCTCTTGTAAGTGCGGTCCTCGAAGTGCTTGCCTGAGTTGCGGAAAAGTGGGAATGTTTCGTTGGTCAGTGCCGTGAGGAATACGTCCTCGCGGCCATCGTTGTCGAAATCTCGAAAATCAGCGCCCATGGAAGATAGCGCCTTGCCGTCATCGTTGAAAGCGATTCCCAAAGGGCCGCCGACCTCTTCAAATTTTCCGCCGCCTAGATTGCGAAAGAAGAAATTCGGTTCGGTGTCGTTTGTGACGAAGATATCCACAAGACCATCCAAGTCCCAATCGCCGAAGGCTAGGCCCATGCCTTTGCCCAGATTCTTCCCGATCCCGCTAGAGCCGGAAACGTCAGTGAAGGTGCCGTCTCCATTGTTGCGGAAGAGTTGATTCGGCGTGGGCGCATAGTGACGCGGGTGGCAGTAGGTGCGGACCGTTTCGCCACAGGCGATTTCCAGCTTCGGATCCCATCGCACGTAGTTCACAACGAAGAGATCCAAGTCCCCATCGTTCTCCATATCGAACCAGCCGGCGCCGACGGCCCACAGTTGATTGGCGATCTCTAAGCCTGCGGTGGCGGTCACGTCGCTGAACTTTCCATTGCCAAGATTGCGATAGAGCCGATTGCGGTTCACGCTAGCGATGAAGAGGTCCGGGTGGCCGTCGTTATCGAAGTCGGCGGAGGCCACTCCCATGTCGAAGCCTTGCCCAATCACTCCAGCGTTCGCTGTCACATCCTCAAAGCGAAAGTTGCCGGTGTTGCGATAGAGCCTGTTCCAGTATTTCGGCGCATCCTTTCGTAGTAAAGGTTGGGGTGCGCCGTTGGTGAAGTACAAGTCCTGACGTCCATCGCCGTCGAAGTCGAAGACTGCGACGCCACCGGGCATCGTCTCGATCAGCCTCTTGGAGTGGCTGGGAGAATTCTCGAGTCTGTGGGGAAATCCGCCGTTGACTTCCTGGAGCAAGGCTGCCCAAAGCCATAGGAGGAGCATGGGGAAAGAAGTGGCTGGGAGACAGGGATTCGAACCCCGATAAGCAGAGTCAGAATCTGCTGTCCTACCGTTAGACGATCTCCCAACGTGGCTATTCGTAGTTTACCAAAGCTGGTAAAAAGTGGGCCGGGCGGAGTTGGGGACCTTGTTGATTTTTAGGTTCTCAAACCAAAACTGCCCGCCTTTGCCGGCTGTGACGATGTCCTTGTCCCCATCGCCGTCCAAATCAACGACCACGAGTTGCATTCCGGGGCTTGCCGGGGAATTAACGGCCAATGGAATTCGTTCAAAGTATGGCGAGACACCAGGCCGGTAGAGATAGTAATAAAAGACGACGGGCTCATAGGCTCCAGGGTCTTTTTCGTTGTGCGCGCGATAACGCTTCCCGGCCAAAAGTTCCGGCTTCCCATCGCCGTCGATATCCTCTAGCGCAACCGTGTGCACCTGAGAGAATGACTCGTCAATGGCGTGACGCGTCCATTTCCCGCCGCCAGTTTGCCGCAGCCAGAAGAGACCGTAATCGTGCCCCTTGCCGTAGATGACGTCCGCCTTTCCGTCCCGATCCACATCGCTTACCTCCATCCGGATGGAAGCGTCATGCAGATAGAACTCCGCTCGATACTCCCACTGGTCGAGCCTCCAATCGATTTGCCGGAACCAACCTCGTTCGGTAACGATGTCCCCTTTGCCATCGCTATCGATATCGCCAAATCCAATCCCGTGGCCGTTCCCTTTTCCATCCGCCTGGATCACGTGGACCTCGAAGTCCGCCTTGGGAACGACTCGAATCCAAAGCATGGGCTGCCGGGAATAATTCGAGACGAGCAAATCTTTGTGTCCGTCTCCGTCGACATCCGCCATCATGAGGCCTTCCGTGTCTTTGGAGGCTGCAATCTTTCGTTTCGGCCAAAGTGTGCCAAGCTTGCGAGGATTTTCCCAGTAGAAGATTCCATCTTCCTGCCATCCAGCTCCGAGGATGTCCTCGAAACCATCACCGTTGACGTCGACGGCGAATTCGCCGCAGTTGACCACATATTCGTTTTCAAAGCCTACCTCTCGGAATTTGTGAGCTTTCCAGTGTGGAGCTTTGTACCAGAAGGAGCCACTCACGATGTCGAGCAGGCCATCCTTATCGAAATCGAAAACGCTGACGCCTTCGCTTAGATCCCTACCGACTTCATGCATCAAAAACGGTTGCGAGGCGGCGGGCCAACCCAGAAGGATCAATAATGCGAATCTCACGCCATCACATCCAAAGCTTCCAACTTTTGCCGCAATTCCACAGCCAGGAACTCCAGTGCCTCCCGGATGAGGCGCTTTGCAGGAGCAGCGGCGCGGGCCACGCGTTCCGCGGCTACGACGTCCTCCACTGCGCCCAAGATGTCCTGTCGTCCCTTGATGAATTCCGCCCTATTCGCATATTGGTCGTTGATGCCCGAAAAGAACTCCAGCGAATAGCGTTCCCGCTTCGTGAGGATTCGAAATCGATGCCATTCCTCCGTTCTGCTGCCGGGGCCAAGCCGAGATCGCTCTGCTGCGGTCTTGATCTCCAAATCGTCTATGATTCTCTTGGCCGTGGCAGTGGCGTCATGCAATGCCTCCGAGGGAAATCGCTTGCGCAACGCTAAGGAATAAGGAAACATCGCTTCGGCACGGCGGTGAAACTCCGGTTCCCACAGGCGGCGTTGTCCTTCCATAGCAAGGCACAAGGGTTCGAATCCCTTGAGACGGATCAACGCATTGTCGCGGTCTCGCAATTCAGCGGAAGACTGCATCACAGACTTCATCCGGAGCCGGAAATCTTCCCAGCGGCGTTTGGGCGGCAGCCAAGGCAATAACTTGACTGCCGCCTCAAGTCTGCGCCACGAAGTTCGGACCTTGTGCACAGCCTCTACTTCCGGGGCCGCAATCGCCTGCAGCAAGGCCTTCTCGAGGAGGTCGCGTCTACGCTCAAACTCCGGCGCGGCGAAGTCCCCAAGCGTCATGGTTTAGTATCCGGCCACCTTGTCGACAACCGCCAACATCGGTTCGCCCAATGAATAGCGCCGGATATTCTCCGCAAAGTGAGCGACCAGCCGCTGTTGCCGTTCCACGCCCCAACCGCTGGTGTGCGGCGTCATCACGACATTGGTGCAATCGAAGATTGGGTGATTCGACGGGATCGGTTCCATTGGGAAGACGTCCAAGCCAGCCCCGCGAAGATGGCCTTCTTTAAGCACCTTGACCAATGCCATATCGTCGAAGAGCTTACCTCGGCTCATGGCGATGAAAATCGCCCCTTTCTTCATGGAACGGAAGATCTGCTCATTGAACATGTTCTCCGTCTTTGGCGTGTGCGGCGCCGCGCTTACCAATACATCAACAGTCTTCGCCATCTCCGGGAACCAAGCGGGCTCTCGCAGGATTTCGACATAGTCCGGCCTCGGCATTGGCTTGGCGTCTGTAGCATAGATCTTCATGCCAAAGCCATAGTGCGCACGTTTGGCGATCTCCGTTCCGATACCCCCCATGCCGACGATGCCCATAGTGCGCCCGCCCAATTCAATGTGGTCGGGGCTCTTAATGGTGCCTACAGGCTTCCATTCCCGCTTATAGAACTGCGGCATGTAATACGTCGAGATGCCACGGGTGATGCTCAGCAGAAGTCCGAGCGCGGTGTCGGCGATTCCTGGCGCATATACACGCGCCATATTGGTAACCGTGATCTTGCTCGCCAATACCTGCTTGTCGAAGTTCTCCATACCGGCGGCGGCGGTTTGGATCCATTTCAAATTCGGCGCCAAGTCCATCTCCGCGGCGCGGATCTCACCATAGAGCACTTCCGCTTGCGGCAACAGCTTGCGCATTTCGTCCCGATTCGCGGCGAGGATGATTTCCACCCGGCGGCCAGAAGCGGCGGCCGTTAGTTTGGCCAACTCGTCCGGCTCAAATTTGGTCATCGTCAGGATCTTGAGCGGAGCGCTGCTTTGCGCCCAAGCGGCCGGCGCGAGCGCCATCCCGCCTACAAAAAGCATGTTTCTTCTCGTCAGGTCGATTGGCATGGGAAGAGAATATCACTATGCCTGAAGGAACTGAACTGCGGCGCAGTCTCGGTTGGTTTGATGCGTCGAGCGTCGTGATCGGGATCGTCGTAGGCGCGGGGATATTCGTGACGCCGCAAGATCTGGCAAAGGCCATGCCATCCGCGGAAGGGATGATTGGGGCTTGGTTGCTATCCGGGTTCCTGGTGTTCTGCGGATCCCTTGCCTTCGCCGAATTGTCCACGGCATTCCCCCGAACCGGCGGCCTCTATGTCTATTTGAAGGAGGCATTCGGCGAAGAGGCCGCCTTCTCTTGTGGTTGGGTGCACCTTTTCGCACTCTTGAGTGGCGCGACAGCTTACATCGCCGCCGGCTTCGGACGTTATCTCAATTTCATCGTCCCCTTGGACGAGGGGCAGCAGCGATGGATCGCGGTTCTCCTGATCCTTGTCTTGGCATGCTTGAATGCCTACTCGACTAGGGCAACCATTGGTTTCCAGAATCTGGCGGGAATTGCGAAGTTATCCGCGCTCCTGATTTTGATCGGGGCTGCCTTCCTAGGGCCGCCGCCAACCGCTTCTGCGGCTCTCCCATCGGCCGCCGGTTCGGGCAGCTTAGCCATGGCGCTCGCCGTTTGCTTCTTTTGCTACGAAGGCTGGAGCTACGTCGGATTTGTAGCAGGCGAAGTGAAGGAACCATCAAAGACGCTCCCCAAGGTTTTTGCCGTGAGTTTCCTTCTGGTGGTAGCACTGTACTTGCTTGTCAATCTTGCCTATCTGCGGGTGTTTAGCGTTTGGGAGCTGCAAAACAGTCCGCGGATCGGTGCGGAACTCGCCAGCCGCGCATTGGGCCCATTCGGCGCATCACTCGTTACCGCGACGATTCTCATTGCCATCGTCGGTTCGGTGAATGGTATCTGCCTGGCGGCTTCCCGGCTTTACTTTGCGCAATCCACGGATGGCCTCTTTTTCCCCTCGCTAGGAAGGCTCCATCCCAAAAGGGGCACACCGGCCCGGGCAATCGCTCTCCACGCGGTAGTTAGTTGTCTATTGCTTTGGGTTTCCAGTTTGGGCAACATCCTGCAAGCGGCCATCTTCTCCGCCTGGCTTTACTACTTCGCGACGATCGCCGGCCTCATGTGGATGCGGAGAAGTCAACCGGAGTTGCCACGACCGTACCGGATGTGGGGCTATCCCGTAACGCCCATTCTGTTCTTGCTGGGTACCGGTAATTTTCTGATTAGCTTGTTGCTGCAGAATCCATACCCACCTGCCGCAGTGCTTCTTCTCATCCTGCTGAGCGTGCCGTTAGCCCGTCAATTGCGAAAATCAAAGCGTGCAAGACCCGCTCCTGAAATGGCGTGAGGAGTTTCCTACACTCGCCAAGTCCACTCACATGATCAGCCACTCGCTGGGAGCAATGCCTCAGCGGGCAAGAGCCCGGCTCGATCAGTTCGCCGATGAATGGACCGAGCGCTCCATACGCGCTTGGAGTGAGGGCTGGTGGGATATGCCCGTGAGCGTCGGAGATTTGATCGGGAAGATCATAGGCTCCCCGGCTGGCAGCGTTGTGATGCATCAAAACGTGTCCATTTGTCAGCAGATCGTTCTGAGCTCGCTGGATTGGTCGGGCCGCCGGATCAAGCTAGTCACCGAATCCTTGAACTTTCCTTCCAACCAATACATCTTCCACCACTGGCCGCGATATGGCGCCCGTATTGTTGAGGTCCCCTCGCCCGACGGATTGCAAGTGCCCTTGGAACCCTTGCTTGCGGCCATCGATGAAGAGACTTTGCTGGTGAGTGTTTCGCATGTTACCTTTCGAAGCTCTCATTTGCAGGATTTGGCGGCAATCGTCGAGAAGGCGCATCGTGTAGGAGCACTCGTACTTGCGGATACCTACCAAAGCTGCGGTACGGTGCCCTTCGATGTGACGAAGATTAATTTGGACTTTGCTACTGGCGGAAGTGTGAAGTGGCTTTGTGGAGGGCCGGGTGCCGCATACCTCTATGTCCGGCCAGATCTCCGGCCTAGTCTGCATCCAGCCGCTACCGGTTGGATGGCGCACCGTGCACCGTTTGAGTTTCAGTCTGGGCCCATTGAGTTCGCCGACGATGCCACACGCTTCTTAAATGGCACCCCAGCTATCCCGGCACTATATGCCGCGATGAGCGGTTACGAGATCGTTGCCGAAATCGGGGTCGAGACGATCCGCGCGAAGAGTCTTCACCAAACTCAGCGTTTGATCGAACTCGCGGAAGAGGCGGGCTTACGTTTCAATGGAATTCGGGACGCCTCGCAGCGTGGCGGCGTTGTGATCTTCGATGTTCCTAATGGGAAGGAAGTCACGGCGGAGCTCCTGCGCCGGGACATTCTGGTGGACTATCGCCCAGGCGCAGGAATTCGAATCGCGCCTCATTTTTACACGACGGATGAAGAGCTGGAATTCACGATTCATTCCATCCGGAGCATTGCCAATACGCTTGCCTCAACTGTCCGCCATTGAGACGCATCAGGGTCGATCAATTCAAAATGCCCTGTGTCGGCTAGGGCAAGAAGTTTCACGGGATCGCCAGCCGCCTTGGCCGCCGCTTCGTAGTTTCTTGCGATCTCGATTGGCACGATCGTGTCCTTCTCCCCATGGATCAAGACTGCCGCTTTGCGCAATGGCAGTCTCTCAATTGGTGAAGCTTTCCGGTAACGCTCTGACGTTTCTTCTGGGGAGCCGCCGAGGAAGTCTTTCACGATGCCGCGCGAAAGGTTCAGAGCGTGTGCCTTCCGTAAGTCCGCGACGCCAGCAAGCGAAATCGCGCCCTTAAGCCATGGCAACTCCGCAGCGAGCCAAAGCGCCAGGTGCCCTCCGGCGGAATGGCCCATAGCGACGATCCGGCTGGGGTCGATCGGATGATTCTTCGGCAGATTGAGCGCATACTCCGCAGCGCTCCTGACATCTTCAAAGGTCCCAGGCCAGCCTCCGCCTTTGTGTCCAATGCGGCGGTATTCAATTGACCAAGTCGCCACCCCGCGGCTGCGCAGCGCCTCGCATAAGTGGCCGTTGTGCTCCAGATCGTAGGCAGCTTTCCAAAAGCCTCCGTGAATGTTGATGACAAGCGGATGAGGGCCTGTTCCGGCCGGAATGCGCAGATCCGCAAACTGGTTGGGGTCCGTTCCATAAGGGATACGTACGTCCGCTGAAGGTGCCTTGCGCTTGAGGACATCTTGCGCCCTTGCCATTGCGGCGATTCCCAGTAAAGCCGAGCGCCGCTTCACTCCGTGATCACCCAGAAGTCTCTTGGGTACAGACGTTCCAATTTCGCGGCGGGTCTCAAGCTGTTGCGCAAGTAAATTTCCCAAGCCATGAGTTGCTTCTCGGGCCCAATCACAAAGTAGTTCGCGCCCGCCGGAGGCTTCGCTTCCGGATCGTAGCCGGGCAGTGCAAGCGAGTAGGCTTCGTCCATGCGCTTGTACAGCTCTTCATTGACATTGTTCTTGCCACGAACGCGCAACACCGCGGAGCGGAACGCGCGAACTACATCCGGACCATTGCCGTCCGCGAGATCCTCCGCCATGGCGCTGGTCCGGCCTTCAAAACTACCATCCGCCCTGCTCTGCACGAAAACCTGCGACAGAGCATACTCCGCCAGCGGCAAATCTCGCGGCGCTCGCTTCAACTCGGCGATCACGAATGATAAGGTCTGCGGCAATTCAGGCGTACGTTCGGCGTAGTAAGCGATGCGGCCATCTCCGCCACTCGAACGCAGGCCATTGGAGTAAGCAAGGCCCGCGCCCCAGGTCTTCATAAAAATCCCATGGGGTCCGCCACCCGCATATAGCTTCGACGCCAGAAAGCGTAACGAGGAGTTCTCGTCGAGGTCACGCAGCTTAACGAAGGGCGCCGAATTCATGAATACTCCGCCCTGCATATTCGGGGCGGCCAGAGCCACATAGTTTGGCTCGGCATTCAGCTTTTCCCGCTCCATTACACGCTTGGAGAGAGTACGTTCCGTGGGCAAGCTCTTACGAACTCCCTCTTGATCGCTCCAGCCTGCACTTAACTTCTCGATCTCGGGCTTAAGTGCTGCTGCATTCTCCGGAGATGCTGTAAGGAAGAAGCGTGCATTCGCCTTCTTCAACAACTGCCGCCGCGCCCTATCGAGCCCCGCCAATACTGCGGGGGCCGGTTCCAGATAATCCTTCTCCATCTGTCTTACAACTTGAACCCAGTCGCTCTTGCGTGAGGAGGCGGGGAGATCCACAAGAACAAAATTCAGATCCTTGGCCGCTTCCTCGCCCGTCGTCTTTGCTTCAGTCGCAAGCCCCGCGCTAAGTCCGTCCACGCGATCCTTGCTTGGCTCCTCTAATGCCGCCAGCGCCTGGAAAAAGGCCAGCATTCCCTCCCTTTCTTGCGGCGAAGTGGGGTCCTTAAGCAGCCAGCGCAGCCGCAAGAGATGCTGCTGCCTCGTTAGGAAAGAACTCACGCTGAGGTAGAGAGGGTCGTTCTGATAAAGCCATGCGCTCGATGGATTGTTTACCCAGGTCTCTTCGCTGCGCTGCATTGTCGTGCGCAGCCCGTTGATCATCTGATCAACTTGATCTCGTAAGCGGGGTAAGTTCTCGGCATCCCAGCGTGGATTCTCCAAGGCGGCGCGGAGCCATTCCAATGCCACCCTCGCTTCCGCGAGATTATTCCCCGAAGCACTAATCACCAGTTCTCGACGGCCGGTCACCGGGTTGGTCGCGTAATAGGAGCTCAGGCTTAAAATTTCTCGCCGCATTCTTTGCTGCGCTTCTTCAAAGCTCAGTTTTGCGCCATCCTTCGTCACCCCACTGCCCGTCAAGAGCGATGGAAAGGCCGCGGCATAAATTAACTGCCGACCTGTCCATTCGCCAATATTGAGAGCCATTCCCAACGAGGCGCTATTCATCCCGGCGAATCGGCCCGTGACGAGGGGTATCTTGCCGCCGAGCTTTTCTTCGCTGTAGTCCAATTGCTCGTCAAGATGCAGCGGCGGATTATCCAGAAACTTCGCGGGCGGCGTAGCTGAGGCTTCCCGCTCCAACTGAGCGGTCGCCCGGTCGTAGTCCGCCGCATAACGCTGGATAGCGGTCTGTTCATCTGCCGTCTGGTATTGCTCTTTCAATCTCGCCGCCTCGGCGGCAAGCCTCGATTTGTACTCAGCCTCCTCGCGCGCGATTAATTCCGGCGAAGCCTTCGACGCCACCGCGTAAGGCGGCGTTTCCAACAGTTCCCATTCCGCCAGCTTGCCTCGCCAAATATTCTTGCGTGTCCGCAGAAGCTCCTCGACTTCGGCAATTAGCTGCTTCTGGACAACGCTCTTTTCAAATCCGGGTTGTTCGGCCAGCTCATCCAATAGCCCGGGCCACATGCTGCTGCTGCCACGTCCCCCGAAGCCCGGTGGGCTGCTTGTAAGCTTGTCAAGGCTTCGCTTCGTCCGGATTAGATTCGCTTCGATGCGCTTATGGAATTCTTCCAACTCCGCGCTCTCATCTCCCCAACTCGCGACTCTCCGCAACTCCGCCAGGACCGCGGCCCTCACTTCGCGCAACTTCTCTTCATTTGCGAAGGCCACACTCAAGTCGGGGAGATAAACGCTGAAGCGTGCATAGGCTTCGTTGTCGAAGCCCATCGCCACTGTGCGGGCACCCAAGTCGATTTTGCGTGTCTTCGAATCGACGAAGAGCTTGTACAAATTCGTCGAAGGGTCTCCGCCAAACGCCTCGCTGAACACTTCAGCTAGCGCGGCGTCCAGCGGCCCCAACGTGGCACGCACGGGCCAAGCGAAACTTGCCGGTCCCGGTTGCTGGGCATTGCGAGAAGGAAACTCGACGATCTGGATCAATCCTTTCTCTGCGCCGCGCGGTGCTGGAAGGTCTTTCTTGTCCCGCGGCGTTCTCAAGGGCTTCGCGCCTTGCAACCTCGTCAACAAGCGGTCGAATCGCTCAAGGGCTTCCGCAAGGCTTGCGCCTTTTGGCAAGCTGGCTATCAACTCCATGTTTCCGAGATAGTAGTTGTCAGCGTGAAATTTCCGGATATGATGCGGCTCCATCAGCCTGATGTATTTCGGATCGCCGCCAGAATCGAAGCTCATCGGATGTTCCGGGCCGAAGACGAGCCTTCCCATGGCGCGATAGGCCCGGTAGCCGGGCTGCGTTGTCGCGCTCACCATCTCCGCGTAAATCGTGCCTTTCTCCTCGAGTTCAAGTTTCCCCTCGGAGTTTTTCTTCACTCCGAAATGGCGCACTTCCCGCCGGATTTCCTCATCTGTGTAGTCTGGATGCAGGTACGCATTCAAGGAACGTTCCAAGCTCGCAAAGAAGACATCGATGCCGGCTGTCGTATTGAACGGGTAGCAGGTCTTCAGCTGCGCCGTGAACGCCGTCGAAGTCACTAGCGACATGGTTTCTTGGGCCGCCACTGCACGGCCGACATTGCCCTTACCTAGCAACAGATGCTCTTGCGTATGCGGCTCGCCCATGTTGGAAGTGGGAAAGGTCTTTACGCAAAGATAACCCTGTGGCACGCTTTGAATCTCAATCAGATCCAATTGGAGGCCACTGCGCTTATGCAGGAAGCGCCCACCCATGGCTTGATCTTGCGCGTTCCGGTAAACAGCCTTCGCTTGGAATCCTGAGATTTCGCTCTCTGGCTTGATGTCTTGAAAGTTCTGACTCATGAAAAGCAACCACAATATCTGCGGCATCTTTCCATCGTAAGTCTTAGCGGAATTTGGAAACTAAGGATTCAAGCCGCGCGAGAGGACTTCGGCGCGTTCCGCCAGATTTTCTGCTCGCACCAAATCTGTCTTTCGAGCTTCCTCGGCTTGCTGCACAAACGTTTTCACTTGAGTCAACAAGTCTTGTGCTGATCCTTCAGGTCGCCTACGTTCCGCACGATAAACATTCAGCCGGGCCTTTTCCAAATAAGCGGCGATGCGCTTGTTGCGTTCGGATGTTTCCCTCTGACCCAAGATCGGGGTGAGTGAAGGGACCGCCGGAGCGGGGGGATTTGGGGTTTCCGTCAAATCCCCCTGCTGTTGTTCAACAGGGGCTTGTTGCGTATTGGCTGCGTTAGTGCTCCCGGGACGGCGCGCAGGCCGCTGCGGCTTCTTGGATGGCTGTTCGGCAGGTGCGGGCAATTCGGGAACTTGGCCTTCGGTTTGTAAGGTGGGACCACCTGCATTCGGCAAGGTAGGAGGCGCAGGCATCGGTTTGGGTGGAGGAGGCTGAGGCGAAGGCGGAACGATGATCGTCGCCTTGCGAGGCTCTTTCTTGAAGAGACAACCCTGCTGCACCAGGCTGAAGGCCAGGATTGCCACGGCGGACTGAATACGCAAATCCTTCATCAGTGCACATCCTTCTCTAGCATGGGGAAACGCAATTCAAATTCCGTCCCCTGTCCCGGCTTGCTTTCAAAGGTAATACTTCCATTGTGCAACTGAACGACTCGGTACGTCACCGCCAGGCCGATACCGGTACCTGACTCTTTAGTCGTGTAATAGAGCTGAAAGATCTTCCCCCTGCTGGATTCCGGTATTCCTATACCGCGGTCCTTGATCGTGACTACGATTTCCTGCAAATCCTGTTGCACAAGAACCGCGAGCGGCCCACCTTCCGGCATCGCTTCCATTCCATTCCGGATCAAGTTCAAGAAGGCTTGCTTCAACAAGTCCGAGTCTCCTCGAATCATGGCTGGGCGAATCTCGCACTCTAACCCAATCGCCACTTTGCGGTCCTGTGACTCTGGCATCAGGAACTGGAGCAGGCCATTCAACATTTCTGCCAAATCCACCGGTGCCAATTTCAGCTCGACTGGTTTCGTGAAATCGAGAAATGTCTTCACTACTCGATCCAAGCGTTTTGTTTCGTCGCGGAGAATCTGTAATTCTTCCCGAGCTACTTCGTCCTCTTCTCCGATGCGGCTCTTCAGCACCTCTAAATGGAGCCCAATCGAATTCAATGGATTCTTGATCTCGTGAGCCACGCCACTGGTAAGCCGGTTCAGCGCGCTCAATCGTTGTCCCACATCCAACTGCTTGCTCAGGCTGATCTGCGCTTCCGCATCGCGCAGCCGCAGGATAAAACCGCGATTCTCTCGCGAAATCATGTCGTCCAGGATTTCGAGATTTACGAGGACTCTGCGGGCTTCTTGTCCCTCGCGGGGGATAAGCGCCTCGGCGTTGAAAAGCGGTCTGCGTAAGCTTACGGCGCTTTGCACGATCTCGCCGATTGCAGTATCCACCGGGAAGATCTCGCCCAAGCTCAGCCCAGGCAACTCAAAGCGGCTCCGGTCCAAGAAGTTCTCTACGGCCCGGCCAGCATTGATCAAGCGCTCATTCTGGTCGAAGAGAAGCACGGCATCTTCCATCCGCTCCAGCAACCTCTCCACATTTCCCCGCATCTGTTTCAAGTCTTCCTTGGCCCCGCGAACCTGTTCGCCCAATAGACTCAACTTGCTTTCGACCACCTGCATTTCTTGCAGGTCCTTCTCCGCAGGGCTTCCCAGCGCTTCGCCACGGCTGACCTTATCCACTGCCTCGCTTAATCGCCGCAAGGGGAAGAATGCCAGGCTTCCCGCCGCAAACGCCAAAGCCAATGCCAGCACCAGTGATAAGCCCAACGCAAAAAGCAGGTTGCGCACTTCGGGGTCCAGCGTGTTTCGCAGCAGTACGCTCGACACCATTACGCGCAACCGGAACAACGGTTCCGCTTGGCCTTCTAAGCCCAAAGGAATTGATGACTCGTACTCCTCGTCTTTCGTGAGCACATGCCAAATCTGACGCAGCCTTCCACCTTCTTGCCACTCCCGGATCGGCACCGTCTTCCGAGAGGGTTTACCAATGTTATTGGGATTGGAACTAGCCAGGACCAATCCATCCGCGCCCGTCACGTCCACTTCCGTGACGGTCCGGGTGGAGGCCATCGTTTCCTCTAGTAGCTTGGAAAGCGCCCGATCTTGCAACGCCATTTCTCGCCACTTATTCTTTGTCTCCTCGATATCGCCGCTTGCTGGATTTACCTTGCTGTACTCCGTCACCCTTTGGACGAGCAACGTTTGCACTTGGCTGGCCAGGAGCATCGCCACTTCGGAGGCCTCACGGAAGAGGACTTCCGCCACGGTGCTCAAGCTTAATGTTGAGTAGCCAAGAGCAACCGCCATCAAGGGCGCAAGTATCGTAATCCGAAGCCGGCTCTTCAGGCTCATCTTATGTATCTACGCTGTCGCCGCCGTAGATCTTCAGCTTGTTGTGCAGGGTCTTAAGGCTGATCCCGAGAACTTCCGCCGCCCGTGTCTTGTTGTTCTTGGTGTGTTCGAGGGTCTTCTCGATCAACATCCTTTCGGCCTCGTCTACCGTGGTGCCCACGCGAAGCGAAATGCTTTCCGGATCGTTGCTGACCGGTGCCGGCGCTTCCATGCCTGGGGTCGCCGGCAAGTGCGGAATTCGAATCAATCCCTCGCCAGCTAAGATGGAGGCCCGCTCCAGAATATTGCGGAGTTCTCGAATGTTTCCCGGCCAAGACCGGCGTCTGAGCGCCAAGGCCGCGGCCTCGTCTATTCCCGACACCTTCAACCCGTGCTTCTGATTCATCTGCTGAATCAGATTCTCAGCGAGCAGGGGAAGGTCATCCAATCTTTCCCGTAAAGGCGTCAGCTCCACCCGGAAGACATTTAGGCGATAGAAGAGGTCCTCGCGAAAGGTCCCCTCGCGAATTCCATCTTCCAGCTTCCGATTGGTCGCCGCCAGGATGCGAACATCCACTTCCATCTCGGCTTTTGCGCCCAAGCGCCGAATTCTTCCATCCTCCAGAACACGTAACAATTTCGCTTGGGTTGACACCGGCATCTCGCCAATTTCGTCCAGCAGCAACGTGCCTCTATGCGCCAGTTCGAAACAGCCCGCTCGCCGCTCCAGCGCGCCGGTAAAGGCGCCCTTCTCGTGTCCAAATAACTCGCTTTCGATTAAGCTCTCCGGCAGCGCGGCACAATTCAGCGCCACAAAGGGTTGCTTGGCGCGCGGGCTAAGCGAATGGATGGCTCGGGCGACCACTTCCTTCCCCGTGCCGCTCTCCCCGGTGATCAACACGTTCGCCGACGAGGGCGCCAGTTGCTGGATCAGCCGGAAGAGTTCCTGCATGGGTGGAGTCTTGCCGACCAATCCCGCCAATTTGCCGTCATAGCTCAGTTGGCGTTCATAAATCTGATTTTGCTCTTCGAGCCTCCTGGCCGAGCCCGCCCGCTCCAAGAGCAATTTCAAAGCCTGCGGATCGATCGGTTTCTCCAGAAACCAAAACGCGCCAAGATCGTGAATCGTGTTGAGCGCAATTTCCAGGCTTCCGAATGCGGTCACCACGATAGACACCGGCCGGTTCGCCTGTTCCTTTAACCTGCGCAACAGAGTGGGGCCGTCCATCACCGGCATCATCATGTCGGTGATCAATAGCTGCGCGGGGAAGTGTTCTAGACGCTCCAGGGCTTCCTGGCCGTTGCGCGCCACTTGCACTTCATATCCCCAAGCGCCGACGAGCGAGCTCAAACCTCGGCGCTGATTTTCCTCATCGTCGACAATCAGTATTCTTGTGCGTTCAGAATTCATGAATTCCTTCAGAAACGGTCAAAGGTAACGCCAACGAATGCCAGGCACATCTCATCCTCGGTGCCCTCGCCCCACTTGACGTCCTTCAACGGATTGCTGGGATTGCGCGGGTTATTCACAGAGTTGTCGTATTGGCAGCGCAATCGTATCCGACTCAATTGAGGCATCGATACGGGCTGAATGAACTGATACGCCCCTTGCCAGTTGAAGTCCCATCTGTCGATGCCGATCAGCAAGCTTTTCTCGCCAGCGTATTCCTTTTCCAATGAGATCTGCGTACCCAGCAGGTGCATATGCGGAAACACATTGATGATCTTCATGTCGAAGAAGGGCATCACGGGAAACTCCGCCGTTGCTACGCTAGCCGGGTCTCCCGCCTTGATGTTTAGTCGCGTTTGCACGACGGGGAGATAATACAGCGGCTTGCGGACCCTTTCCTTATTGAAGTAAAGCCCAATAGTGGTTTGGTCTTCGCCCGTTCGCCCACCAGTGTAGTAGTGAACTTGCATCACTACCTTTGCTCGTTGCCCTAGCTTCATGCCGACCCCTTCCGGCAAGTATTGTGCACGCGCTCCCGGCGCCCATCCCCCTAGCGTGAAGCCATTCAAGAGCAACCCGACGATGTTGCTCCCGCTCAACCCAAAGCCTGGGCCGCCATAGCAGTCGTAGCCAGGCGTCTCGTCTTGGGCGTCCAGTTTCTCTGCTTCGCCAGAAGAATCGAGATAAAGAATCACATGGTGCACGATCCGGCGGTTCCCTGGTAGTACATCGATGGCGTTGACGAACCTATCGCTATCCAATCCAGTCGGCAACACAAAACAACGGTAAATGTCCTTGCCTCTTTCTGGACCGAAGCTCTGTGGCATCTTCAATACGAGGTCCGGCTCCCCCAAAGTCCACTCCCCTGTTGGGGGCTTAGCCTCCGGCAAATCGGATTCCAGGCCGAATGGAGTGCCCCCGGCAATCCAGCTCAACAGGTCCGCCCGTTCTTCGGGCTTCAACGCAAACGCCCCTTTGAATTTTTCGTGCCCTTCCGTCGGCTTCCAAGGCGGCATGATGTCTTCCTCGATTACACGCTTGATGTCCGGCGCATAAGTGGAAGCAAGCTCGTAGCTCGTCAAGGACATCGGCCCAATGTCGCCCGTGCGGTGGCATTGGGTACAGCGTTCCCCGAGGATGCGAGAGACCTCCTTGGCGTAGGTCACCTCGGCCGCCAAGGGCAGGGAACTCAGGATCGCCAAAAGAAATATAGACTTCATCGCCGCCTCGCTTAGGATGTCGTTCGCCGCCGTACTGTTACAATCGCCTGCGCCTCCGCGCTTTTGCCTTCGCCCACCGGTCCCACTTTTTCGGCTGTCTTGAACTTCACGTTCACATCGTCGAGAGCCAATCCCAATCCCCCAGCCAAGCTCTCCCGAATCGGCAAACGGTAGTCTTTCAGCTTCGGCCGCTGCAGGATCACCGTCGTATCGACGTTCACCAACTCATAACCCTTCTCCTGCACCAACGAAAGAGCGTGCTTCAAGAACTGCATGCTCTCCGCCCCCTTCCATTTCGGGTCCGTATCCGGGAAGTGCATGCCGATATCGCCTAACGCAGCCGAACCCAGCAGCGCATCCGTCAAGGCATGCAGCAAAATGTCCGCATCGGAGTGCCCATCCAGACCGAAGTCACATTCCACCCGCACGCCGCCGAGAATCATCGGCCTGCCCTCGGTGATCCGATGCGAATCCCAGCCTAATCCGGATCGGTATTCAAAAGCGCTCATTCGCCTGCAAATCCTTCGGCCAGGAAATGCTTCGCCAGATCCAGATCCGTCGGCCGGGTGATCTTGATATTGCGGTCGCTACCAGCCACCACGCGAACTTCCACCTCTTCCAACCTCTCTACCAGGCTCGACTCATCGGTGCCTATAAACTCGTCTTCCTTCGCTTTGGCAAAGGCCCTTTTCAAAAGCTCCGTCCGAAACACTTGTGGTGTCTGCGCCAATACCAACCTGTCCCGGGAAATCGTAGTCTGAATGCGATTCAAATGCACCTGTTTCACTGTGTCTACGGGGACGATCCCAAGAATCGCGGCCCCGGATTCCGCCGCCTCGGAAATCACATGCTGAATCATTTCTCTGGACAAGAAGGGTCGCACGGCATCGTGCACGGCAACCAACTCACTGGCGGCATCTACCGTGGACAACGCATGTTCCACGCTTTCATGCCGTGAATCACCGCCCTCCACCAGCCGGACTGGCTTGGCTTGCGCCTCGCTTGCCACCATCTGCCGGACATCCTCCATGTCCTCCGGACGGCAGGCGATTATGATCTCCTTCACGCTGTCGATCTTTGCGAATCGCCGCAGTGTATGGACCAGAATCGGTACTCCATCCAATTGCAAAAACTGTTTCTTTGAGGTCTTACCCATCCGGGTCCCCAATCCCGCCGCGGGCAAGATCACGCTTACATTCATGTATTTGGGCCACTTCCATTGTAGTGATGATGCCGCGAACATGCTGCTTCACATTGTTCTTGACAATGGGCGAACAAATAGCGAATCTATTCTCATGCCACTTGTGGGAATTGCAAAAGCGGCCGCTGCGGCGCCCGTTCTGGAAGCCAAACGTGCCGTTTCCTACAGTCACCTCTCGACCGGGAAATGGATCAATCGGGTGGTGGACAGCCGCTACAGTTTCGACTGGTCCATCAACCCCTATCGCGGTTGCGAGATGGCCTGCCAGTATTGCTACGCGCGCTATACGCATGAGTTCATGGAACTTCGTGAGCCTCGCGATTTCGAAACAAAGATTTTCGCCAAGACTTGGAACGCGGCCGCATTCCGGCACGAGCTATCCAAGATCCCACTCAGCCAAGCGATCGCCATTGGCACCGCCACCGACCCCTACCAACACGCCGAGCGTCGCTACGAACTCACCCGCAGAATTCTCGAAGTCTTCGGCCAATCCTCCGGGCGAAAGATCTGGATTACCACCAAGAGCGACCTGCCCACGCGCGACATCGATCTCTTGGAGCGCGTCGCTCGCCGCAATCTCCTCTACATCAACTTCACCATTACGACACTGGACACAGATATCGCTCGCGGCTTGGAGCCTGGCGCGCCACGTCCCGATCTACGCCTGAAGGCCCTCAGCGCACTGCAAGCTCGTGGCATCCATTGTGGCGTCATGGCCTCACCGGTCTTGCCTGGAATCAACGATTCCGAAGAGCATTTGGAGCAGCTTGCCGTTGCAGCTCGGGAAGCCGGCGCCAAATGGTTTGGCGGCGCGGTTCTCTTTCTGAAAAGCCCTACGCGCGAAGTCTTCTGGAACTACTTGAAAGAGAATCATCCTGAATTACTTCAGCGATACGAATCGGATTACACTTCGGCTCGGCCTCCGCGCGAATACCAGATCCAGATGGAGAATCGATTCGAGGATATCCGGCACCGGAACAAGCTATCGAGAAAGACCACGCCGTACCTCCCGCCAGACTGGGAGTCGGGACGGCAATTGTCGCTGGCGCTCTATCCGAGCGGATAATCCAGAGTTTCCATCAGCCAGTTCCGATTCAACTGGACCGCTTCCCGCAGCTTCTTCGTCAAGCGCTCCCTCTCCTCATACAACCGGTAACCCGCGCGAGAGCGCAGATAGCCGCGCGCCTTCGGGTTGTGCTCGAAGAGATGCTCCTCGCCCACTTCCTTGGCCTTGGCCTCATAGTAGGTGCGATTATCCAACAGCGCCTTCACCAGAAAGGGCATAAGAATCGAATAGTCGCACTGCAAGCTCTCCGTCGCTTCCGTGTACGTATCCTTGTCCACCTTGCCCCAAGTCACTGCCTCCGCGGGAAAACAACTCGACAAGGACCCATCCGTCACCGGGCTGGAAACTATTTGTACGTCGAAGTTATAACCACGCACGTTGGGTAATCCGAGGATCTGACCCAGCGCAGGCTCCGGCTGCAAGTTGAAATTCTTCGGAACGCCGCCCCCAAGCACTAATGTCGCCAGCGCCTTCGCGTCGGACTCAAACAGCCCCCAGTAGTGATAAGCGCACGACTCGAAGACTTCGGCGTGAATGTCCAAATCGAACGCATAGGTCTCCAGCAAGCCGGCTTCTTTCATGGCCCAAAGCTTCATCGAGTTCAAGAAAACGCTGCCGTCTCCCGGCGCGCCCACGAAAACAGGCACTCCCAAACGCTGACAAGCCGCCAACAAGCCCTCTGGGCTGCCATTGCGCTTCTCCAGTTCGCCATAGAACTGCCCCAATATATTGCGCAGTTCCGTGCCGGTCATCTTCTTCTGGAATTGCGGCATTTGCAGAATCGCCGAGAGAAAACGGTCCTGGTCGAGCAGCACGTCCTCGTCGAAAGCCATGTCCGTCACTCGGATCGTTCGTTCGTCGCGTAGCGCGCCGTCGTCGCCAAAGATGGGCACTTCATGGATCGGGTCGCGATGGCCCGTCAGGCTGCGATGGCCGTCGTGGTAGCAAACGGCGTCCGTGGTCGAAAGGTAGGCGATCCATCCCGTCTCCAAGAGCGGAATGAGCCACGTCTGATGCTGGCCGCTCACTGTCACCGGTCCGGAAATCGCCAGGGTTAAGGGACAACCCATCCCGATCGCAGTGTCGAGAATCGTATAAACGCGACGGAAGAATGCGCCGCCAAACGCCGGAAAACAATTCCGGATCAAGTCGTCGAGCGATGTAGTCTCGTCGACACGTTTTGTATGAACCGTTCGCTTGGCGTGGTCGTGTTGGTGTTTCATGCTTGGTGAACTCGAGTTAGGGAAAGGAGCAGGTCTTCGAGCACGGGAGTCTGCGGATAGGGATGCCCTTTGTAGCGGCGGAAGCCTTCGCCATACTCGAAGCCGGCCGCCTTTCCCCGTTCTGCCGTCCAGTGCACCGACATTTCCACATAGTCCGCCATGCCATGCTGCTTTTTCAGCCATGCCCGCTGCGATTCGTGGCAACCAATCAGCGCCCGCTTCATGTCGATCGTCTCCGTCACGTCTACGGTGAACTCAGGCTTTAGCAAGTTGCCATCGCGGTCAATACCTTCGGTCGAGTCCATGAAGTAAAGGTGTGGAATTCGGTCCAGAGGCGCGGCCGTTCCGCAGCGGTAATTGGGAGCGGACGCGCCGAAACAGGCGTCGCGCACCAAAGAATGCGTGGCTTCGTGGTCGCAATGGTAGTCTGGGGTATTCGCGGTGATGACGATGTCGGGTCGTGCTTGCCGCAATACTTCCGTCACTTTGCGGCGGGAAACGTCGTCGTTGAAGATTCCTAGGTCCATGAAGCCTGCATAGATATACTCGGCGCCCACCAGTGCGGCGGCCGTTGCGGCTTCGAGTCTTCGCACAGTTGCGATCTCCTCGGGACCCATTTCCGCCGTACCACAGTCGCCTGCCGTCATGGTGGCAAAGGTCAGGGAAACGCCGGCTCTTGCTAGCAGCGCCAGCGTGCCTCCGGCCAAAATCTCAATATCGTCGGGGTGGGCATGAATCGCCAGAATTCTCGTCACGGAAGCTTCATTTTCGCATCCAGCCCACTCGGAAAAAAGGTCAAGGCACTTGATATAATTTGGCCATAATGTCGCTACGCAGCTACACCATCACGCAGGGCCGGGACCGGGCGCCGGCTCGTTCCATGTTGAAGGCCATCGGTTTCACCGACGAAGACCTCCGCAAGCCCATCATCGGCATCGCCAACACCTGGATCGAGACGATGCCTTGCAACTACAACCTTCGCGACTTGGCCGCGAAGGTGAAGGAAGGCATCCGCGCCGCCGGTGGCACGCCTATGGAATTCAACACGGTCGCCATTAGCGACGGCGTCACCATGGGCACCGAAGGCATGAAGGCATCGCTCGTCAGCCGCGACATGATCGCGGATTCCATTGAGCTCTGCGCCCGTGGCTACATGTTCGACGGCATCATCTGCATGGTTGCCTGCGACAAGACCATCCCTGGCGCCGCCATGGCGCTGCTGCGCCTCAATGTTCCCGGCGTCATTCTCTACGGCGGCACCATCATGCCCGGTAAGCGTAACGGTATTGACCTCACGCTGCAAGACGTCTTCGAGGCCGTAGGCGCGAACGCGGCCGGCAAGATCAGCGACGAAGAATTGCTCGACATCGAGAACAAGGCTTGCCCCGGTCCAGGCGCCTGCGGTGGCCAGTTCACTGCGAACACCATGGCCACCGTAATGGAACTGATTGGTCTCTCTCCGATGCACACGGCCAGCGTCCCGCAAGTAGATCCTGAGAAGAACGACGTCGCCATCCGCTGCGGCAAGATCGTCGTTGAGGCGGTGAAGAAAAATATTCTGCCGCGTGACATCTGCACGCGCGCAGCCTTCGAGAACGCTATCGCCAGTGTCGCGGCGACTGGTGGCTCGACCAACGCCGTTCTCCACTTATTGGCCATGGCCCAAGAAGCTGGCGTCGAACTCAAGATCGACGATTTCCAAGAGATCAGTGGCCGAACGCCTCTGCTCTCCAACCTAAAGCCGGCCGGCCGCTTCACCGCCGCTGACGTCCATACTGCGGGCGGCATCCCCGTTGTCGCCAAGCGCCTCCTCGAAGGTGGCTTTGTCGACGGCAGCGTGATGACGGTCACGGGCCGCACCTTCGGTGAAGAAGCGAACGAGGCTAAGGAAACTCCCGGCCAAGAGGTCATCCAGACTCTCGCGAATCCGATCAAGAAATCCGGTGGCCTGGTGATTCTGCGCGGCAGCCTCGCTCCCGAAGGTTGCGTGATCAAGGTTACGGGCATTGAGCGCAAGGGGCAGCGCGGCCCCGCTCGAGTCTTCGAACGCGAAGAAGATGCCATGAAGGCGGTCACTAACGGACAAATCAAGGCTGGCGACGTTGTCGTCATCCGCTACGAAGGCCCAAAAGGCGGCCCTGGCATGCGTGAAATGCTCGGCGTCACCGGCGCCATCATGGGCGCGGGACTGGGCGACACCACGGCCCTCTTGACCGATGGCCGCTTCAGCGGCGCGACTCGCGGTTTCATGATTGGCCACGTCGCTCCGGAAGCTGTCGACGGCGGTCCGATTGCTTTTGTCGAGGACGGCGACATCATCGCTATCGATATCGAAAAGCGCAGCATCGACATTGAACTGGACGAAGCTACCCTCGCGGCCCGCAAAGCCAAGTGGGTGAAGCCCGAGCCGAAGTACAAAACTGGAGTCTTCGCAAAGTACATCAAGACCGTGGGTTCCGCCAGCGAAGGCGCTATCACTTCGAAAATCTTTTAGCTTCGAAGCATCTCGTCTCGGATAATCTAGTCTCCATGCAACGGAGAACCCTTCTTCAGGCCGCCTTTGGGAAAGCCCAACGGCGGCCGAATGTCGTCTTTGTGCTGGTGGATCAGTGGCGCGCCCAAGCCTTTGGGTATACAGGCGACTCCAACGCTCGCACCCCCGCCATCGATCGCCTCTCCCGAGAGTCCTACGATTTCACCAACGCCGTTTCCGGCTTTCCTGTTTGCAGCCCCTATCGCGCCTCCCTGATGACAGGTCAATACGCCGCCCGGAACGGAATGGTCGTAAATGATCTGGAATTGAAGCCAGAGAAGGGAACCACACTCGGCGAGCGCTTTCAGAAAGCCGGCTATTCGACTGGCTACATCGGAAAATGGCATGTTTACGGCAGCCCCGATGGCAAGTTTGGCCGCCGCCTCAGCTACATCCCAGAGTCCCATCGCTTTGGCTTCGATTACTGGAAAGTTTGCGAGTGCACGCACAACTACAACCGCTCCCTCTACTACGAAGGCAACGACACCACGGAGCGCTACTGGAAGGGCTACGACGCCATCGAACAAACCCGCGATGCTTGCGATTGGATCCGCGCTCGCGCCCAGCAATCCGATCCCTATTTCCTGCTGCTCTCCCTGGGCCCTCCACACGACCCCTACGGCACCGCTCCGGACAAGTACCAAGCCCTATATCAGAATCGCCTCATCCAGCTTCGTCCAAATGTTCCCAATGACGCCCAGGAACAAGCCACCAAAAACCTTCGCGGCTACTACGCCCACAGCGCCGCTCTCGATGATTGCGTCGCCCAGCTTCGCGAAGCTGTCGCCAGCACCAACGCAGCGGAAGACACGATCTTTGTCTTCACCTCCGATCACGGAGACATGCTGCAGTCTCAGGGCCTCCCGCTGAAGCAGCATCCCTTCGACGAATCGATCCGAGTCCCCTTCTTGATCCACTACCCTCGATTCCTTGGCCGCAAGCGCAGGGTTGGCCGCACGCTCATTGACGCTCCTGACATCATGCCCACCATGCTCGGTCTTGCCGGTCTTCCCGCAGCGGAATCCGCCCAAGGCAAAAACTTTTCCCCCGTGGTCACCGGCCAGCGGAAAGACGATCCTAACTCTGCCGCCCTGCTAAACCTTCCCGTCTCCTTTTCCGTCATCCGCCGCCACGGCTTCGCTGAGTATCGGGGGCTTCGGACCGCCCGGTACACTTACGTTCGCTCGATCCATGGCCCTTGGCTGCTCTATGACAACCAGAAGGACCCCTTCCAGAAGAACAATCTCGTCGACAAGGACCCCGGACTTCGTTCGAGCTTCGACCGCCGCTTGGACTCCATGCTTAAGTCGGCCAACGACGACTTCTTGCCTGGTGCGCGATATGTCGAACGCGCTAATGCCGCTCATTATCAGGAAGTCAATGCCCCCGTCGGCGCAGCCAAGAGCCCTTGGGGTGATTGGTCCTACAACTGGCGCTAATGCGCAACGGGCGATAATGAAGTCGTGACGCGCCGCCAATCGCTTGCCTATCTAGCCGCATGTTTTGCTCTGCGCGCCGAAGGTGCGAAAGTCCTTCGCGGACGGCTAGAGAAGGACCGCAAGATAAATGGCATTCCCGTTCGTGGCGATGAGAGCGTGGAAGCCGTGCTTGCCGACGAGCGAGTTGTTGGCATGGAAATTGAAGTCGAAGGAGAAAGCCGAAACGGCGCCTTCCAAGCGAACCCTATCCACACCAAGCCCGTCCATACCTACGCCAATGGCAAGCGGCTCATCGTTAGCTATTGGTGCGATGTCTGCTACATCCGCTTCTACAAGCCCGGTACTTGCTGGTGCTGTCAAAAAGAATCGGTCCTTGATCCCAAGGACCCCAACACGCCAGAGCGTGTCCCTTAATCGAAACCTGGAGAATCCATGGCCCAATACCGAGCACTGCGCGAATCCGACGGCTCCTATCCCGTAGTTCGCCTATCCGAATCCGAATCCGCTACCGAATTAAGCGTCTCGCCTGCCTTCGGGGCCATCGCCTACGATCTTCACGTTGGGGGCAAAAAAGTTCTTTGGTCGCCGGAAGCGAGCCTTTCCGATCTCATCGGTCGCCCCCGCCTCTGTGGCAATCCCATCCTTGCTCCTTGGGCCAATCGCATCGATGGCTATTCCTACCAGGCCAATGGCAAGAAGTATTTGTTGAATCCGGAACTTGGCAATCTCCGTCTCGATGCCAACAAGAACCCCATCCACGGCTTGGTCACCTTCAGCAACCGATGGCAAACTGCTGAGGTTTCTTCCAACAAGAATTCAGCCAACGCCACTCTGAGCCTGGAATTTGGCAAGTATCCCGACTGGCTTGCGCACTTCCCCTTCCCGCACAAGCTCTCCATCACCTACCGCCTTCGTGCCGGCGAGGTGGAGGTCATTACGGAAATTGTGAATCAGTGCGCCGACCCGATGCCGCTCGCTATCGGCTATCATCCCTATTTCCAAATCAGCGACGCCCCACGCGACGACTGGAAGGTTACGCTTCCCGCCAAGCAGCGTTATGTGCTTTCGCCAAAGCTGATTCCGACGGGCGAATTACAGGCCACGCCATATGCCGGCGAATTCTCGCTTAAGGGCATCGTGCTCGACGACGTCTTCGGGGGCCTGGAACGCGACGCCAATCGGCTTTCTACTTTCAGGGTCCGGGGTAATCGGCAGACTATCGAAGTCGTTTACGGGCCCGACTACACCATCGGCGTTGTCTACGCCCCTGCCGGTCAAAACTTCATTTGTTTCGAACCGATGACCGCGCCCACCAACGCCTTCAATATGCCCGGCGCCGCAAAAACAATCGCGCCAGGAGCTACCTGGCGCGAGAGCTATTGGATTAAGACTACGGGCTTCTGAAGGGTTACTTCTTCGCCCCGGCAGGAGTGGGCTTCGCAGCGGGCGGGGCCGCGGGCTTTGTCGCCGCCGGCGAAGTCGACATTGAGGACGGCGCATTGGCATCGTAGAGCTTGATGATCTCGTTCGTGATGTCGATTGTAGTGGATGCCCAGATCACCGGGGTCTGCGGAGAACTGATGTCAACGATCATGGAAAAGCCATTATCGGTCGCATACTTGTTGATCACTTGCATGATGCGGCCTCCGAGTTCGTTGAGAACTTTTTGCTGCTCCTGATCCCAATCGCCTTGCGCGTCTTCACTGTCTCGTTGGAGCAACTTTTGCTTGGAGGCGATGTCCTCCTGCAGCTTGCGCTTTGCGTCTTCGCTGCCTACGGTACCCATCTTCTGCAACTGCTGCCCAAGCGCTTCGATTTGGGCGCGCTTCGCTTCCAATTCTTTGCGCGTCGGCTCGATCTTCGCCTGCAAATCCGCGGCTGCCTTTTGACCGTCTTTGGTGGAGACAATGGCTTGCTGGATATTAATGGTGCCAACCTTTTGTTGTGCGGAGGCGGGCATCACGGCGACGGCGCAAATTACGGCGCCTGCCAGGAAATTCTTCACGGAAATGCTCATTTTCTGGGGGTTCTCTTTCAAAATCCTATCATTCCAGGGGATCAGAATGTACGGCTGATGGTGAAGCGGAACGTGCGGGCCCGCTCAAAGAATGGGCTAGCTTGACCAAACTGTGCGACGGATCGGATAAAGGTCGCCTGATTCGGGAAGAAGCTCCGGTCGGCTGCGATGGGCGGCTGGATGAACTCTTCCACGCGCAGCGGATTGTAAGCCCAATAGAAACGGAAAGGTGCGTTGACCACGGGCATCATGATCTGCAACTCAAGACCAGTGGACATACGAGTGTTTTGCGTGGACTTGATCATCACCGCGCGGTTATCGAATCCCGCCTGAGGGAACTGAGCGTTCAGTTCATTGATGCGGCGTGGATTCAAATTCAAACCATTGCCGCGCGAGATCCGGTTTACACCGATGTCGGCGAAGGCCGCCAAGACAACCGGCCCAAAAATCGGAATGCGGTATTCAAAGTTGCCTACGCCCTGGGTATCGCCCCCGGGGAAGATCAACTGGTAAACCGGAATCGTCTGCGTCACAGGCGCGAGTACGATGTTGCCGTCGGTGTCGAGCACGCGCTGAATGCGGGCGCTGCCGTCGGCGTTCAAAACGTTCACGGTCGCTTGGCTCGGTACATACGCCAACGGGCTGATGTTCCAGATGTCAAAGCCGCGGATGTCGTTTTCGCCGCCCATATAGAAGCGGTTGAACGGCGGAGCAGTCTTGCCGCCATAGCCGGTAATAAAGCGTCCCAAGCCGTGCATGCCGATGACATGTCCCTTCTTGAAGCCGGATCGGAAATACTTCAAGTCGATCGTCGGTTCCACGTAGTTCGTATTGCCTCCGAGGAAAGACCCGGCAAAAGTCGTCGACATGTAGATCGACTTGCCGCGTGACGGCGTAATCGGGTGGTCAATCGTGTTGTAGGAGAAATTCGGAATGATGGAGCTTTGCCGGATACCGCTCAATTGGTTAGGGCCATCGATGTTCTGGAAGTTCACGAACTCGAAGTATGTCCGCGCGGCGGTTGTCAGCGGCTCGTACTTCGAATTGTTGTAGCTGTACGTGATACCGACGCGAGCGAAGCTGCGCTTTAGAAGCGTGGAGGCATAGGCGGTGAAGCCATAACCGTTCGAGATGTAGTTCAGCAGGTTGTCGCGGCCGATCTGGTCATAAAGAGGAATTAGGTTGCGGCCGGAGAACAAGGAAACTTCGCGCCCTTGGTCGTAGCTGAAGCGTTGCGTGTTGACTGTAAAGCCCACCTGAATCGGCTTATCGAGGAAGTAAGGCTCCGTGAAGCCAAAGGTCACGGAACGAATACGATCGCCCAATTGCGTATCCAGCGAAAGGGTCTCGCCCATGCCGAGGAAGTTGTTGGTCGAATAGCCAAAGCTGATGAACGAACCCGCAATACCCGAAACGCCGCCGGACATCTGCACACTATTACGGCCACGCTCTTTGACTTTCAACGTGATGTCCACCGTATTGTTCCTTGTGTCGCGCGTGATGTTGGCCGCTTCATTTTCCTTCAGCACTTCGAAGTAGCCCAATTGATTCAGGCGCAGCAAGCTGACTTCCCACAAACGCGAATTGAACAAATCGCCTTCGTCGAGGAGGATTTCACGGCGGATAACCTTGTCGCGAGTCGTTGTATTGCCCGAGAAGTCGATACGGCGAACGAAGAACTGCTTGCCTTCGTCCACGGTGAGGGTTAAATCGATTTTCCCTGTCTTGGGATCCGGTTCAAATGAAGGTTCCGGAACGAAATCCAGATAACCGTACTGCCCATACAACTTGCGGGCGTCTTCCATACCCTTACGCAATTTTGCCGTGGAAAATACATCGCCCTCGCGCATGCCCAAAATGCTGCTAAAGATTTCCTCCGGTGCCCGGAACAACTTAACACCAACCAAATTCAACTTGTTCAACGTATACTTCGGGCCTTCGTCGATGGTTACCGCGAAATCCGCCCGCTTCCCGGGCTTGTTCGGATAGAAAAGGGGAATTCTGAATCCCTTGCCCCCGACGTCTCGAATCGTGGGATCTTCGGCGTTCGCTCGAGCCGTGAAGTAGCCGCGTTCCTGGTAGTAATTCTGAACGCGACTCATGTCCTCTTCGAGCTTCGTCGCGTCGTACGTCTTCGCGAACATATTCTCCAGCAGGATCGAACGAGGGATTCCTACAGGCCGCAAATTCCGCATTGCACGGCGAACCACGCGATCGCTAAATACCTGATTACCCTCTATGCCGATGTTGCCCACCTTCACTTTGGGACCTTCCACCACGCGAAGGTTCACTTCTAGCGATGATGGCGGAATCTGACGGATTTCCGGGGTCACATTTGCAAACTGCCGGCCACGCTCCGACAAATATTCCTTCAGCACATTCGCCGCCCGCTGCACCTTATTCGGGTCGTACTGTTGTTCGACTTGAAGCCCAACCTTGCGTTCTTTGAAACGGTCCAGAATTTCCGAGACGGTGATGGACTTCATACCGTCGTATTTGATCGAACGCACTACTCGACGCTCTGTCACTACAAACCGAACGATCCATCCAGTCCGGCTTGCCTCCCGTTCCAAACGGATATCGTCAAAGCGGCCAGTATTCCACAGTGCCATGAAGTCCCTATTCAAGGTCTCTTCGTCGTAGCGGTCGCCCTTCTTGCTCTGGATCAATGCGCGCAGCGTATCCTGAGGCACGCGGCGCGATCCCCGAAATTCGATCGCTTCAATTACGTCTTCGGCTGGTGTGTCTGGGGTAGCCTCGGGCACCGGTTTCGGCGCATCAGTGGGGGCCTGCGCCGGCGCCTCAAAAGGCGGCTTGGGCGCTTGAGGCTGGGGGGCCTGGGGCGCTTGCGAAGGCGTGCTTTGCGGCACGGTCTCAAATGGATTGGCTGGCTTCGGTTTAGCAGGTTCCGGCTTCGGCTGCGCGGGTTGTTGGGCGTTTAAAGACGCCGACACGAACAAGAGCGCGATGGTCAGAACGAAGGCACAGAGGTGGAGCGAGGCCAGGCGGAGCCGCCTGAATGACATCATCAACGAACTTATTCCTTTCCACTCTGCGCCCCAAGGAAGACGTCTCCCTTACGGGTCTGGTTTCCTAAAAGCTCCATGTTGAGGTTGCTGCCAAAGGAGAGCAAAGCGGGATCAATCTGGGTTTTCGGGCGTCCGCGCAGGACGCACAAATATTGAGTATAAACCAACGCAGACGCCAATTAGAACGTGTCCGAAGAAGATGGATGGCCGCCTCGAATAAATGGCGAACGGTGGAAAAAAAATCCTCCAGAAAAAGGCTTCCCAAAGGTAGAACCACGCGGAACTAAGCAATACTCCAGCCGACAAGGATCGCAGCAGTCTGCCATCTGGCGGTATGATCTGCGCCGACACCACGCCAAACATTACGCAAATCAGCAGTAGCAATGCCATGCCTGACCAAGTGTACGAATGGAACTCCGGCCGGAAACTGGCGAGGCCATGAAACAATCCAGCGGCGATATTCGGAATCGTCCAAAACGATTTCCCCTCAAGCCGCGATACCGAGCCCAGCCAAAGAAAAAGTGAGAAATAAGCGACGATGCCCGCCTGCACGCCAGCAAGAAATCGTTCCGAACGGGAGACGCGGCGGCTAAATATATCTGGCTCCTCGCCTCCGTTCATGGGGAAACTCGATGATAGCATTGAGGATCTTGTCAGCCTCCACCATGCACAACGCAGTCATCACAGGAATTGGCGTCATCAGCCCCAACGGCCTCGGCCGCGAGACCTTTTGGAAGAACACCCGCGATGGCGTTAGCGGCGTCAAGGCCATCAGCCGCTTCGATGTTTCCCAGCAACCCGTCCGCGTCGCCGGCGAAATCACTGGCTTCAATCCCCTCAACTACATTAGCGCTCGCGAGTACGATGGCACCGGCATTGGCACCGCCTACGCCATCGCCGCCACCGGGGAGGCGCTCGCCGACGCGAAGCTTGCTTGGCAGGACATTCCTCACGAGGAGACCCGCAAGATCCAAGTCGTCGTCGGCAGCGGCGGGGGCAATCAGGAATTCACGGAACGCCAATACTCGCTTTACTACAGCGGCCAGCAAAAGAAGTGCAGCGTCTACGTTATCCCGTCTAGCACCTTGGGTACCCTGTCCAGCGAAGTGTCCATGCACTTCGGCTTTCGCGGATTGAGCCACATGCTCTCCAACGGCTGCACCAGCTCTACGGATGCCATTGGCTATGCTTACCGTGCAATCAAGAATGGCGACGCCGAAACGGTGATCTGCGGCGGCGTCGACGCCCCTATCGCCCCGCTCACGCTCCGCGGCTTCCAACTCCTTCGCATCATGAGCACCTCACGAAACGGAGAGCCCACTCGCGCCTCACGCCCCTTTGCCAAGGACCGCGATGGCTTCGTCATTGCAGAAGGCGCGTGGTTCTTCGTCATGGAGCGTAAGGAAAATGCCCTTGCCCGCGGCGCCAATATATATGCGGAGATCGCCGGCTACGGCGCAACTTGCGAAGCATTCCATCGCGTTCGTCTCGAGGAAGTCGGAATCGAGCCGGCCCGAGCCATGTCTATGGCGTTAGCGGAAGGCCGCTGCACCCCCGATGAAATCGACTACCTCCACTACCATGGAACCGCCACGGACTTAAACGATCGCGTCGAAACCGCCGCTGTGAAGTTAGCCTTTGGCGAAAAGGCCAAACGCCTCCCCGGCTCCAGCATCAAGAGCCTTATTGGCCATCCCCAAGGCGCCTGCGGCGCCGCCTCACTCGCCACCACCTTACTGGCAATGCGCGACAGTTTCGCCCCGCCCACCATCAATCTCGATGAGCCCGATCCCGTCTGCGACCTTGACTACATCCCCCACCAGGGCCGTCCACTGGAAATTAAAAAGGCGATCGTAAACACGATCGCCTTTGGTAGCAAAAATTCGGCTCTCTACTTGCGCCGCGATTAATCCTCGCGCTCTTCCGGCTTTGAATAGTAGTAGCTGTGATAGTAGGTGTACTTCGAGTACAACTCGCCGCGGCGGGCTCCATTCACCACCAGCCCAAGCACATTGTTCTCGCACAGGGACTGCATCGCTCGAGTAATCGAGTCCACCGTCGTCACGCCCAGTCGCACGACGATCACCGTCCCATCGCACATTGTTGACAGCAGGTTCGCATCGGCGGCAAACAACAGTGGCGGAGTGTCCAAAATTACCCAGTTGAAAATTTTCTTTACCTGGGCCATCATGTTCCGCACCTCAGGCAGGTTCAGAAGCTCGAGCGGATTGATTACCGCTTCGCCCGCCGGCAGGATCCATAGGTTGGTCCCTGCCACCTTCTTCATTGCATCTTCCAGCGGGACTTTCCCTAGCAGGTAGTCCGTGATCCCCGGGGAACGCTCCACTTGAAACATCGAATGAATGATGGGCCTCCGGAAGTCGAAGTCGCAAAGCAGCGTATGGTTTCCGGCCAGATGTGATTCCGCCAGTGCCAGATTGACCGCCCCCATGCTCTTACCTTCGGCGGGTGAAGGACTTGTTACCACGATTGAGTGAATCGGCTGCAATCCCTGCAAATGATTCAAACGCGTTCGCAACGTCCGAAACTCTTCGCTCGGCGCTTCATGCGGACGGGAAGCGTCAATGAGGTGCGCTTCTGGAGCGGGATTGAAAGGAATCTCCTGCACCTTGTCCAGGAAAGATTGGAAGCTCGGAACCGCCACTTCCACGGATCGTATGGACCCGGCGCGCGGAGTGAATCCGCTAGGACGCGTGAACTGCGTAAGATTTTCTGGCGTCAAAACACCTGATTTGCGCAGGGCGTCATGTACTCGGCTCATCGTTTGTCTTGCGCTCCTGCTTCTTTACTTGCTTTGCGAATAGTAGAAAAATGCCCCGCCCATAATGGCGATGCTGGCCAGACACGCCGTGGACCATGCGAGCCAAGCCAGCCTGCGGCGGCGGCGAACAACGAGATCGTTTTCCAGCAGTGGGATGCAGCCCAATACGGTTAATTGGGTATACGCGCGTGCGTCCTTTAAATTCTTTAGCGTGGAATCCTTCATCTCCCGCGCCCCGGCCAACACAATCCCGACTACCAGTCCGCCCAGCGCCCCTCCCAGAATAATCATCCAACGCTTGGGCTCCGTCGGCGTGGTAGGCAACGATGCTGGGTCGAGGACCTCCAGTTTCTCCGTCTGCTTACGATTTTCCAACTCGACGGCTGCGTTCGCCCGGTTCTTCATGCGGTCTACTTCTTCAAAATCCCGGCGGGCCAGCATCGCCTGAAGCCTGAGTTGCTCGTACTCCTTCTCATTAGCTGGCATCGTGGATAGTGTTCCTTGAAGACTCCTGGCGGAACGTTCCGCGTCGGCCTGGGACTTCTTGTACAGTTCTTCCTCCATCTTGGTTGCCTCGATGCGAGCCTGTAATTGAGAAATCTGTGCTTCGATCGCCCGGGCTTCTCTCGCCGCTTCCGGCTTCAAATATGTCTTCTTTCCAGACTGCGCGGCTTTTTCCAACTCGTCTTGCTCGCGCTGCAGTTTCTCCTGCTCCCGTTTCAAAATCGCCAGATTAGCCAAGAAATTCTTGATGTCCGGATGCGATTCTTGATACTGCTCTCGTAACGATTGCAGACGGTTCTCCGCATTTGCAATTTCCCGCTCGAGAGCGACTAGCCGGTCGGATTTCGGGGTAGGCGCAATGGTGTCGGTGGTTGGAGTGGTGACCTGCCTTAGCTGATCGCGCAAAATGCTTAAGTTGTTTTCGATCATCAACCGGTCCTGGCTCACTCGCGCCAAGGACGAGTTGATATTTGTCATTCGGTTCTCAATGCTGGTGATCGCCTGCAATGTCGAGCCCTGCTGCTCTGGCGTTCTCCCCAAATTCGCCGTCTTGAACTTAGCCATTTGCTCTTCGACATTTTCCAGGTCCCGCTTGCGGGTTTGCCATTGATCGTCCACAAAGTCCTTGGTTTGTCCGGCGATGCTCGAACGTTCCCGCACATTCTCATCGATGAACTTGGAAACCAGATCCGAACACACTTTCTGCGCCAAATAGCGGTTCTCATAGCTGAAAGACACCATGAATGCCGCTGTTCGTTGCTGCGTACCTCCGCCCCCCGGACCGCTATTGATCATGGACACATTGATTGCCTTGGTCCGCATCGTCTCGATAATGTCTTCCATGGGCAGTCTGCGGCGTTCGCGCGGATACAGTTGATGGGTGTTGATCAGATTTGTCAAATTCGCCCGGCTGACGATACTTTGCTGCATCTGATTGATTCGCTGCGCCATGTCTGTTTGAAACGTCACGCCAATGAGACGTATGTGTCGGGCCAAAGGCAGGCCACCACAACGCTTACGACAAGGCAGGCAAGTGCCGGCCCCAAGATCCAAGACCTGTGCCGTCGGATGATATCGATATAGTCTTCGACATCCATTTCGCGGCGCTGAATCGCCATGGGATCTTGCAATGGTTGCATCTGAACTCCTTCGGATCTTCCCTGCGGCTCGGCTTATGGAACGACGATGTGATCGCCTGGTTGCAAGAATATGTTGGTGTTTAGATTCTTGCCTTTCAAGACGTCTTTCAAATTAAACTTGATCCGCTCGGCGCCTCGCATGATGATAATTTTTTTCGCATTTCCGAATTCACGCACGCCGCCTGCCATTGTGAGTGCTTGAAGAACGGTTGTTGGGCTGACTAAGGGAAACGCACCGGTTCGGAATACTTCGCCGGTGATGTAGTATTTCTTGCTTTCCACCCGCAACACCTGAATGGAAACGATAGGGTTCTTCAGGATGGAGGAATAAGCCTTCGTAACGCTGGCCTCCAATTCCGTCGGCGTCAAGCCCGCCGCATCGATCTCCTTCACCATGAAGAGACTGATCTTGCCATCTGGACGCACCGTGTACGGACGGCTAAGCTCTTGCTCGCGCCAAACACTCACGCCAATCACGTCCTCCGCTCCGATCTTGTAAGAGTTCGGGTCTACTGGAGCTCCCCCTGGGGAGGCCTCCGGCTTTTCGGGAGGCGCTGACCTTTGGTCAGTTTCCTTTGGCTGTTGCGGCAGTTGGACCGCCTGTCCCGGCAGCAATTGAACGGATAGCGAGATGCCTAGAAGTATCGGGATGAGTCGCTTAACTGTGGCCATGGTCATCCTCCGGAGCGTGCGGCCGAATTCAATCTCGTCCCTCCGCGGAACGATCCGGCTTACCATTAGTCTTCCAGTTTACCTCATGGAGTCAATTCTCTGACCCCATGCAATGGAGGCAATCTCGTGTCAAAAATGGCTTACTTTCTTGCCAAGTCGGACCCCAGTGAATACTCTCTTCACGATCTCAAGCGGGACGGTGAAACCATCTGGAACGGAGTTAAGAATCCAACCGCGCTGCAGGCGATTCGAGCCATTCGCCAAGGAGATTGCATTCTGATTTACCATTCCCAAGGGGAATCTTCGATCGTAGGTTGGGCCTACGCAATTGCCGATGCCGCGCCCGACCCTGCGAACCCCAAACTAGCCGTCATCTCCATTCGCTACGGCGGGACCCTCGCTCAGCCGCTCACTCTTACTGAAGTGAAAGCCAATGAAGATTTTCTCGATTTTGCCCTCGTGCGCCAAGGCCGTTTGTCCACCATGTCAGTTCCCATGGCGTTCATTCGATGGCTAAAGAGTGTCCGTAAAGACTTCAAGCCTTGATGCCAAATGGTAAGTTGCGGAACTCGCGGTACACCGCTCCCGTCGGCAGTCCAACCACATTGTTGTAGCAGCCCTCGATCCGTTTCACAAAGCGCGCTGCTTGACCCTGAATGGCATACCCTCCGGCTTTCCCCATTGGCTCGCCGCAAGCGGCATACCGCAGCATTTCAGTCTCGCTAAGTTCCGAGAATTCCACTGTCGTGACCTCGAGTCGGGTGATCAGCTCATTGTCGTGGCGCAACGAAAATCCTGTCAGTACCTTATGGCGCTTGCCGGCCAATAACTGAATCATTCTCAATGCGTCTTCTTTCGACTCGGGCTTTTCCAGGACCACTACCTCGTTCCCGTGCCACAACACAACAGTCGTATCTGCTGCCAAGACTATCTCGTCATCCGAACAAGACACTGCCAATGCCTTTTCTCGGCTCAACCTTTGCACGTAGTCTTCTGGCCGCTCCTCCGCCCCCCGCAACTCTGGTACCTCGGACACTCTCACTTCTGGCTCGTAACCGATCATTCGTAACAATTGCAGGCGGCGTGGTGACGCGCTAGCTAGCACCAGTCTTCGTAAGGGGTTTTCTGTCCGCATTATTAAGATTTTCCCCTTAGTGCCTCTGCCCTGGCTGTTGGTATAGTCATTTTGTGCAATTGCGCATCGTGGCCCTTGGGCTGGTTCTTCTGGGAATTTCTCCCGCCTTCGCCGTCACCATCCACAACGATTTTTCTAACGCCTCGTACTACAACGTCCTGGATAGCCAGTTCAATGGCATTGGTCGCCTTTTTGTGAACGGTGGCGGCATCTGCTCTGCCTTCGCGATCAGTGCCACCCAAGTGCTTACGGCAGCGCATTGCCTGCCTGGCGGCAATCCCAATCTCAGCGGCTCTGTCTTGAACGGAGTTCAATTCTCACTGTTCAGCTCTGCGATCTACGCTCCAACTTCTGTTTTCATTAATCCCAATTGGACCTATGATCTCTTCGAAGAAGGCTACGACATCGCCGTTCTCTACTTCGATAATGGTTTGCCCAGCGTGAATAGCTACCCTATCTATTCTTACCCTTCGGGGGAAGACGAGTATGGTCAAGTTTTCGAGCTTTTCGGCTACGGTTCTTGTGGCACTCCGCAGACGGGGTCCGCGCCTTGCTCCACGCCCGGCCTGCATCGCGGCGCGAACCGCTATGACCGAATTTATTCCAACGGCAATATTCTCGAATTCAGTTTCGACAGTTATAGCCCCACTACCACCCCGGTAGGGGCCGCCGACTGTCCCATCCACGACGCTCTTTGCTACATCACTGAAGTCGAAACCCTCAGCAAATCCCTTGTCCCAGAAATCGGCACGAGGCAAGGTTTCCTCTCCCCCGGTGATAGCGGTGGCCCATCCCTGATATTCGCCAACGGCCAATACTGGTCCGTGGGCCTTCATTCTTATATCTCCTGCATCTCCCTAGGCTCCGCTTGCGATAGTCCTCCCGACTTTGATGGCTCCCTCAATCCCAATTCCACATGGGGAGAGATCGCCGGCGATACCCGCTTAAATTCCCACATCGCATTCGTAAACGCCTCCGTTCCAGAACCTTCCACTCTCCTTCTCTCCGGAGCCGCACTTTTGCTGCTGTTTCGCCGCACCCGCATGCTACACTCCTCGAAGTCGTCCTCGCATAGCCAATTCCATGGAGAAAGCCCTCAAGCTCATCTCAAAGCTCAAATCCCAACTCGTCCCTGACGAGGAGCTTCTCCGTGCCGCCTGGAAAGCCGCCGCCGGCCCCCGCATCGAAGCCCACGCCCGCGTCATGGATTTCATCGGCTCCCGCCTCGTCATCGCCGTCGACGACCAAGTCTGGCAACACCAACTCACTTCCCTCGAAAAGCCGCTGCTGCGCAAACTGGAAGCCTTGCTCGGTTCGCGCATGGTTGGCCGCATCGAATACCGGGTTTCCATCCCTCGCATCAAGCCCCAGCCCATCGACGCGCCCTTTACGCTGACAGCCCAGGACCCCGAAGCCTCCAAGATTCGCGATCCCTACCTCCGCCGCATCTACCTTCAATCTAAGAAGCGCGCCAAGATCTCCTAAAGCCCCCTTTTGTGGGACATTTTAAAGAAGCACAAAAAACATGGAATTTAGCAAGGACAAGGTCCGCGCCGTCGCGGCTTTGGCAAATCTTCGCTTAACCGACGCCGAGATCGAAAAGCTCGCCGTCGAAATGAGCGGCGTCTTAACCCACATGGAACAACTCGAAGCGCTCGACACCACCGGCGTCGAACCCATGGCCCAGGTGCTCTACCCCGCCGGCGAAACCGCCGCCCTGCGCCAGGACGAAGTTCGCCCGGCCACCATTCTCGGCACTGCCGCCGCCCTTTCCAACAGCCCTCTCAGCGGCTCTGGCCATTACAAAGTCCCCAAGGTCATCGAACGTTAAGCGCTATGGACATTACGAAACTCAGCATCGGCGCCATCCGCGCCGGCCTAGCGGCCAAACAATTCAGCGCCCTCGAAATCGCCCAGGAAGCCAATCGCTTTGCCGCGACCGAGAACGCCAAGACCAATGCCTACATCACGCTCTCCCCGGAAGCCTCCGAAGCCGCCGCCCGGGAAGTAGACGAAAAGCTGACTCGCGGCGAAGACCCCGGCATCCTCGCCGGCGTTCCCACGGGCGTGAAAGACGTCCTCAACACCAAAGGCATTCGCACCACTTGCGCCTCGCGCATGCTGGAGAACTACACGCCGCCTTACGACGCCACCGCCGTCACCAAGCTCAAATCCCAAGGTGCTCTGATTATCGGCAAGGCCAATTGCGATGAATTCGCCATGGGCTCTTCCAATGAGAACTCCGCCTTCGGCCCCGTTCGCAACCCTGTCGCGCTAGACCGCGTCCCCGGCGGTTCCAGCGGTGGCTCCGCCGCCGTCGTTGCACAAGGTACCGCGGTAGTCTCTCTTGGCTCCGACACCGGCGGCTCCATCCGCCAGCCCGCATCTTTCTGCGGCGTGGTCGGCGTAACGCCCACCTACGGCCGCGTGAGCCGCTATGGCTTGGTCGCCTTCGCCAGCAGTCTCGACCACGTCGGCCCCTTCGCCCGCAAGGTGGAAGACGCTGCGATCCTCCTCGAAGCCATTGCTGGCCGCGACCCCCTCGATTCCACCAGCGCCTTCGCTCCCGTCCCGCGCTATTCCGAAGATATGAAGAAGCCCATTGCGGGCATGCGCATCGGTATCCCCAAGGAGTATTTCGCGGGCCTCGAAAGTGAAACCGGCGCCAAGATCGAAGCCGGGCTCAACGAACTCAAAAAACTAGGCTGCACGATCCACGAAGTCAGCTTGCCCCACACCGAATACGCGATCAGTTGCTACTACATCATCTGCACCGCGGAAGCGAGTTCCAACCTCGCCCGTTATGACGGCGTTCGCTACACCAAGCGCGCTGAAGCCGACAGCCTCACCGGCATGTATGCCGCCACGCGTGGCGAATTCTTCGGCGCCGAATGCAAACGCCGCATCATGCTTGGCACCTACGTGCTCAGCCATGGCTACTACGATGCCTACTATCTGAAGGCACAGCGCGTCCGCACCCTGATCGCCCGCGACTTCTCCAACGCTTTCCAACAAGTCGACGCTCTCGTCGCCCCCGTCAGCCCTTTCCCGGCCTTCAAGATCGGTGAAAAGCTCGCCGACCCCATGCAGATGTACCTCTCGGATATCTACACGATCACTGGCGACCTTGCGGGCATCCCCTGCATGAGTGTCCCCTGCGGCGTCACCAAAGAAGGCCTGCCCGTCGGCATGCAAATCCTAACGAACCATTTCACCGAGTCGGATATGTTCCGCCTCGCTTGGAATTTCGAGCAAGCTACCAGCTAAGCTTGCGCATCGCCACGGGCTTCCCGCCCTGCTCGCGGCTCTTCTGCGCCGCGTCCAGGAACGCAAAGATTTCCAGCGTCTCGGCTTCGTTCACCGGCGGCACGCCTGTTTCGAAGAACTTCACGATCTCTTTCACCATTGGCACGTAGCTGTACTCAAACTTGGCTGGCGACTGCAGGATCTTGTTGTCCTTCTGGATCACCACTGCGCCGAAATCCGCATAGGGACGAATCGCACGCACCGTGCCAATCTTCCCGTCCTTCCATCGGCACGTAATCTCATCCTGTTCCGGTGCATAAGTTCTGGTCACGGTCTCGCATCCCGGCCCCAGCAGCGTAAACAACATCTCGGAAGCGTGAATGGCATACCAGCCCAGTTCCAGATAATGATGCTCTTCGAGCGGCCCCGGTCCCCACACAATTGCGCCCTTTAGCCCCGGCTGCGCCAGCGACGCCAGGCTTTTCGCCCAACGCAAGCTCGACGACGAGAACCACTTCACTCCCTTGGATTTCGCCAAACGCGCAATCTCCAAGGCGTCTTCTAGCCTCGCCGCCAGCGGCTTATCGATGAAGAGCGGCTTACCCGCCGCGATCACCGCCTTGGCCTGCTCCAAATGCGGTCTTCCATCCACGCTCTCCAGCAACACCGCGTCCACTTTCGTGAGCAGGGTCGCAATATCAGGAACGATCTCCACCTTCCAATCCTTTTGCAACTCCTCGGCGTACTTATCCACGCGGCTCCAACTGGATTCGATATCCCGGCTCCCGCCCTTAAACGCCGCCACCACTCGCGCCCCGGGAATGTGATCCGGATTCTGCGGATTATTCAAAATCTTGGTGAAGGCGATGACGTGTGAAGTGTCGGTCCCGATGATGCCCACCTTGATCTCGGCGGACACCAGCATGCAGAAAGCTCCCAAAAGAGCGAAGAGTTTCATCGCGAGAATTGTACACTACGGCTTTGGTTCATCTTTCTTCGCCGCTGCAATTCCTAAAGGGCGTCGGCCCCACATTGGCCGGAAAACTCCAAGCCAAGGGCCTCGAAACCGTCGAAGATCTTCTCTTCTATCCGCCCTTTCGCTACGAAGACCGCAGCCGCTTCCTCCCCTTCCGCCAGTTTCGCGACGGCCAGTCCGGCGCTGTTCTCGGCATCGTAGCCTCCACGCGCACCAAAGCTTGGCGCAAGGGCGCTCAACTTCTCTTTGAAGCCGAAATGCAAGACGAGCAAGGCAACCGCCTCCTCGCCCGCTGGTACAACGCCAAGTACCTCGCCAACGAAATCGTCCCCGGTCTCCGCCTCGCCCTCTTCGGCAAAGCCGAGTACGACTTTCAGGCCAACCGCACCTTCCTTGCCCACCCGGAATTTGAGGTCCTCCCGGAAGAAGGCGATCCCGAACTCGCTCTCCACATGGGCCGCATCGTGCCCATCTACGAAACCATCGGCAAGATTTCGCGCAAGCAAATTCGCCGCTTCCAGGCGAAGGCCATCGACGCCGCCAACGAGCTCGAAGATGCCATGCCCCGCGAAATCCGCGAGCGCTACCGCATGCCGTCGCTCTCGCAAGCCATTCGCGAAGTCCACGCCCCGCCCAACGAAATCTCCATCGAAGCCTTGAACGCTCGCCGCTCTCCCGGCTTCCATCGCCTCATCTTCGAAGAATTCTTTTGGCTCGAATTTGGCCTTCTCCGCAAACAGCGCGAAGCCAAAGGCAATCCCGGCATCGCCTTCGCCCTTACGGACAACATCCGCGAAAAAATCAAGGCGATGCTACCCTTCAAGCCCACGGAAGCGCAAAAACGCGCCTTGAAGGAGATCGCCACCGACATGGCGAAACCCTCGCCAATGAACCGCCTGCTCCAAGGCGACGTTGGCAGCGGCAAGACTCTCGTCGCCGCCGAGGCCGCCGTCATTGCCATCGAGAACGGCTACCAGGTCGCCCTCCTGGCCCCTACAGAAATCCTCGCCGCTCAACATTACCTCTCGCTCAATCGCTTCTTCAAGAGAATCGGTTACACCATCGCACTGGTCACCGGCTCGCAGACGGCTCGCGAAAAATCGCAAATCAAGAAAGTCGTCGCCGAAGGCCTCGTCCAAATCGTCGTCGGCACCCACGCCCTTCTCGAGAAAGACGTCGAGTTTAAGAAGCTTGGTCTCGTCATCATCGATGAGCAACACCGCTTCGGCGTCCTCCAGCGCCTCTTCCTCCGTCAAAAGGGCGCCACTCCGGATGTCCTCGTCATGACCGCTACCCCCATCCCGCGCACACTCGCGCTCACCCTCTATGGCGACCTCGACGTCAGCGTCATCGACGAAATGCCTCCAGGCCGCCAGCCCATAGAAACGCGCCACATCACGGCCGCGCAATCGAAAAATGTTTGGACTGCGGTCCGCCACCAAGTCGGCCTTGGCCGCCAGGCCTACATCGTCTACCCGCTGGTCGACGACAGTGAAAACTCCCCCGATCTCAAGAGCGCTCAAAAAATGTTCGAGCTCCACCAGGAAAAGACCTTCCCTGACTTCCGCGTCGGCCTCCTCCACGGCCAACTCACCCCCAGCGCCAAGGAAGAAGTCATGGACCGATTCAAGCGCCACGAACTCGATGTCCTGGTCTCCACCACTGTCGTTGAAGTAGGCGTCGACGTTCCCAACGCCACCGTCATGGTCATTGAAAACGCCGAAAAGTTCGGTCTCGCCCAGCTCCACCAGCTTCGCGGTCGCGTAGGCCGCGGCGCCCACGGCAGCTTTTGTTTCCTGGTCACCGGTAATCTAAACGAAATCAGCGAACAACGCATCCGCGCCATGGTTCAAACCAACGACGGCTTCAAGCTTTCGGAAGTCGATCTCGAAATCCGTGGTCCCGGTGAATTCTTCGGCACCCGTCAATCCGGCATTCCGCAGCTTCGCTTTGCCCACGTCTTGAAAGACCGCGAAATCTTGGAGACCGCTCGTGAAGAAGCTCACTTGTTCCTCGAACGGGAAGAAGGCACGCCGCGCCTCCGGCAAGCTGTCGAGTACTTGGAGCAACGCTGGCAACGCCGCTACGGATTGGCCCAAGTAGGTTAAGCGGGTAGGTTAATGGGGAATCGAAAATGAGAGTAATTGCCGGTGAATTCCGCAGTCGAAAACTAGTTGCCCCGCCGGGAGATTCCACGCGCCCTACCCCCGATCGTATGCGCGAATCCCTCTTCTCCATCCTGCAAGATGAGATCGAAGGCGCCGTCTTCTACGACATCTACGCCGGCTCCGGCTCCGTTGGCATTGAAGCGCTCTCTCGCGGCGCCGCGCGCGCAGTTTTCATAGAGAGCGATCGCGCTGCCCTCGCTTCGCTACGCGAAAACCTGAAGTCTTTGAAGATCGAGCATCGCGCGCTCGTACTGCCGAAACGGGCCGCTGCGGCCCTGTCACATCCACCTACGGGAATCGTTTTTGCCGATCCACCTTACAACCAGCCCAAGGAATACGACAAATTCATCGCCACACTTGCCGCGAATCCCAAACAAATTACCCTGCTCTTGATCCAACACGACCGCCGCCTCCCTATGCCGGAAGCCATCGCCCACCTCAAGCGCTACCGCGAGTTGAAACAAGGCGACAACGTCGTCTCCTTCTACCAGCCCGAGTGATTCCTACTTCGTGCCGGGCGCACCAGGCGGCAAAACGCCTTGCCCCGCCGCCGGAATCGGCTCCGCCGTATCGAACTGCATCGGCACTTCGATATGCCCAAGCAATTCCTTGCCCATCTCGCCTCCATCGCTCACTTCCAACTTGTAATCTTTCGGCATCACGTCGAATACCACCCGGCCTTCTTCCGTCGACGTAGGGCCAATCTTACGCAGCATCCCAAGCCAGCCGTTCACTCCCGCCCCGTCTTGCACCTCTTGAAACGTCTCGCCTTTGTCGTCGACCAACGTAAACATGGGCAGATCCACATCCTTCGCGCCGCCGTTGGTGATTGCCAACCGCAAAATCAGGAATCTCTTCTCCGGTAATTTCGGCGCCGTAGCCGTCCCCAACTGCGTTTTGTACTCGGCCTCCAGAACGTTATAAGTGATCACGCCCACGCTTACGCGCTCGCCCAGCTTGCCTGTTTTCACCGGGCCTTTTGTGCTCACGCTATCCGCGCTGTTGCATCCAACCAGAGCCACCGACGCGAGGCCCAGAATAAATTCTTTCCGGCTTGGGAACGAAGTATCTTTTTGTGTCATCTTACTCGGTATGGGGTTAAACCGCCTTCTCAGTATAGCCCTCGCTTTTTGCCTGGCCGCCGCCTCCGTGCCTCTATTCGCACAAGCTAAGCACCCCAAATCCGGGCGCCGTATTGCCCAAGTTATGGGCGTCGGCGGAGCCGATTGGCTAGAGCGCAGCGAACGTGAAGCCGAAGAGAATCCCACTCGCGCCATTGAACTCCTCAAGCTCGAGAAAGGCATGACCGTAGCCGACATCGGCGCCGGCGTCGGCTACTACTCCATCCGTATGGCCCAAGTCGTTGGCCCCACCGGAAAAATTCTCGCCACGGAAATCCAACCGGAGATGCTGCAAATTCTAAAGCGCCGCATCCGCGAGAAAAAGGCCGACAACGTCGAGCCCATTCTGGCCACCGAACACGACCCCAAGCTCCCGGACAATTGCTGCGACGTCATCCTCATGGTGGACGTTTATCACGAGTTCTCCCAACCCATCGAAATGCTCGCCAAACTCCGCGCCGCCCTGAAGCAAGACGGCCGCCTCATCCTCCTTGAATACCGCAAGGAGGATCCCTACGTTCCCATCCGCCCCGAACACAAAATGAGCATCAAGGAAGCGAAGTTTGAAGTGGAAGCGGAAGGGTTCAAGCTGGACAAGGTCATCGGCGAACTGCCTTGGCAGCATGTTCTCATCTTCCGGAAGAACTAAGCGCCTCAAGCCCCGCCGCCAAATCTTCCGGCGGGGTTAGCAGACTCAGCACATAGCTTTCGCGTAGCGGCAAATCGTAGAAGTAGCCCGGCTGCACCCAGAACCCTCGTTCCAACATCTCCAGCGCCACGCTCTCCTCATCCCTGTCTCCCGGGCCTTCGACGATCTTCACCCATCCCGCCTCCACGCCCCCGCCCAAGTGCGCAAGATTCTCCCTGCACCGCTCCCGCACCGGCGCTTGAAACTCCACTCGCCGTAGCAACCAGGACGCCGCCCTCTCCGCAATCGGACCCGAAACTGACAAATACGTGTCCCCCACAAACTCCATCGCCTCTGCCACGCCCGCCACCGGAGGCAGCACAATCCACCCAATCTTCATTTGCGGCAACGCGCAAATCTTGCTCAATCCGCTCAACCGGAACGCCCGCCTCGGGATGCGCGCCAGTTTTCCCGCCCAACGGTAATCCGCAAACACTTCATCGGTGACGATTGCGACATTCGCTGGCAGCGCCGCATCCAGCCAATCCAAATCCTCCTGCGTCCAGAAATGCCCCGTCGGATTATTCGGCGTCACCACCACGACTGCCCGCGTCCGCTCATTCACCTGCCGCAGCAAGTATTCTCGGTCCAGGATCCACTGCCCCGCCGCAAAGTGCGTAACGTACTCGACCGCCTGCAGCGCCTCCGCCCCAACCAAATGCGACAGCAACGGATACGAAGGCCGCGGAATCAAAATCTCATCGCCCGCATCCGCCAGCAGCTTGAAACAGTAGCTATACCCTTCGCTCGTACTCGCGCAGAGCTCTATGCGATCTTCTTCGATTTCCTCCCCAAACTCTTCGCGATAATACGCCGCAATCGCGGCCTTCAACCCACTTGGCCGCAGCGGCCCATCCCATAGATCGCTGGGCAACCCCAAGCTCGCCGCGTTCGGATTGCTAATGCTTAGGTCACGCACGGGCAGCCCCGCCGCCCGCCGCGCCTTCCAAGCCAAGCTCAATCGGTTGGCCGGCGCATCCCAAGGAAATCGCGTCGAAAATCTCACTCGACGTTTTTCTTCTTCTTCACCCAATCCAGCAGAACATCGCGAAACAATGGCCCATCGAGCGGCATGGCCCTCGCAAAGTCCCGTGTCTTTGAAGTCGGGCTCCGCATTGTCTCAATCACGAAATCGATGGTTGCGACGCTGTACTCCTTCTCGGGCTCCACTTCCACGCCATCCCGAATGAAATCCGGAATCAGCTTGCCCTTCACTTTCCCCACCACCAACAAGTTGTCGAAGGGCATGATGTTCCAAATGTGCCGCGCCAGCACCGTCCCGCCAGGCATCGTGTCGCGCACCCCGCCCGCATTCATGTAAACGAGATCCGCTTTCGTTTCATCCTTCATCACGCGCATCATCCAACTCCGCAACCAATC
>VFQP010000556.1_pt1 | contig 68730 bp, 59 predicted proteins | sample 3512351 | NCBI WGS metagenome assembly VFQP01 (sample SAMN10412372, study PRJNA504923) | tailings metagenome | isolation source: Relicate 1 Philex TSF1 revegetated site | place: Philippines: Tuba, Benguet | collected 2017-08-29
CTCATCCTCGGGTTGTGGAACCGCTCGATGTATTCGAACACATCAGCCCTGGCGGCATCGGGTGTCGGATACGTCATGCGGTGGACCCGCTCGCGCTTGAGCAGGCCGAAGAAGCCTTCGCACGCCGCGTTGTCACCGCAATGGCCCACCGCGCTCATCGAGCACACCAGTTCGTTGGCCGCCAGGTAACGCTGGTAGTCGCCGCTCCGGAACTGGCTGCCGCGATCGGAATGCAGGATCACCGGGTCGCTGCCCTGACGCTGCCAGACCGCCATCTGCACGGCCCGGATCACCATCTGCCGATCCTGCCGATGGTGCATCGACCAGCCCACCACGCGCTGGTCGAACAGGTCCAGCACGATGCACAAGCACAGCTTGCCCTGCCGGTCTTGAGTTCGGTGATGTCGGTGACCCACTTGGTCTCCGGCTCCAGCGCAGTGAAGTCCCGTTCGAGCAGGTTGCGCACGCCCGGCGGCGTCAGCGCGGGCCGGCCACGCTGCCCACGCCGCTTCGGCCGCGGCCAGCCCTGCAGGCCATCTTCAGCCATCAGGCGCGCCACCCGGTTCAGGCTGACGGGTTCGCCGGCATCGGCCAGATCTTCCTGCATCCGACCGGCGCCCAGCGTGCCCCGGCTGTCTTCATGCAGCTCACGGATGCGGTCGAGCAAGCGCTCGCTGTCGAGCTGGCGGGTGCTTGGCAGGCGCTTGCTCCAGTCGTAGTAACCACTGGCCGAGACCCGCAGGCAGCGGCACATCAGCCGAACCGGGAACTCATCGCGGCAACGTTCGATCGCCTGATACCTCAGGACGATCCCTTGGCAAAGAACGTCGCCGCTTCTCTTAAAAAATCCCGCTCCTTCTTCACCCGGGCCAGCTCGCGCTTCAGGCGGGCGAGTTCCTCATCCCGGGGCGTGCCGGTGCCGCCGAAGGCCACCTTGCCTTGGCTCTGGGCCTCTCGCTTCCAGCGGGTCAGCAGCGTGTCCCGGATCCCCAGCTCCCGTGCCACCTGAGCGCAGCTGACGCCCGGCTGGCTCGCCTGCTCAACCGCGCCACGCTTGAACTCTGCACTGAACTTCCTTCGCTTCGACATGAACACTCCTCATGGCCTCGATCGGCCTTCTCGTAAGTGTCCGTGAAAACGGGGGTGAACCCTCGGTGGCCATGTGAGCCGCGTCGGACAGCAGCGCCAAGCTGTTGGTGACGAGGCCACCCACCACCTCGGCGACCAGGAAGGCGGCGGTGAGTCCGAAGGCCCACCACAACGGTTTCTCATGCTGGACTTCGCCCAGCCCGTGATCGTGTCCTGCACCCATGTCTTGTGCTCCTAAGTGGCCGCAGCCTGCATGAAGTTTCGATCAAGCGTTCGCAGCCCGCGGTGAACCCTCCGCCTGCCGATGCAGCCAGCGATACAACGCCGGCAGCACGAGCAGCGTCAGCAATGTCGAGGACACGATGCCGCCGATCACGACCGTCGCCAGCGGGCGCTGCACTTCCGAACCTGCGCCTACGTTGAGCGCCATCGGCAGGAAACCGAGCGAGGCCACCAGCGCCGTCATCAGCACCGGGCGCAAGCGACCCAGCGCCCCATCCACGATCGCATTGTCGAGAAAATCGCCTTGCTCACGGAGCTTTCGGATGAACGCGATCATCACCAGGCCGTTCAGCACGGCAACGCCCGACAACGCGATGAAGCCGACGCCAGCGGAGATCGACAGCGGAATGCCGCGCAATGCCAGTGCGATTACGCCGCCGGTCAACGCCAGCGGCACGCCACTGAACACGATGGCCGCATCCTTCGCCGAACCGAAGGCCATGAACAACAGGCCGAAGATGATCACCAGCGTCACCGGGACCACGATCGCCAGGCGCCGGCTCGCGGAGATCAGTTGCTCGAACGTGCCGCCGTATTCGATCCAGTAGCCAGTGGGTACCCGGACCTTCGCTTCGATCGCCGATTGCAGTTCGTTGACGAAGCCGCCGAGGTCGCGGTCGCGCACATTGGCCGTGACGACCACGCGGCGCTTGCCGTTCTCGCGGTTGATCTGGTTGGGGCCAAGCGTGGACTCGATGCGCGCCACTTCCCGCAACGGCACCGTGCGTGGCGCATCGCCCACCCAGCTTGCCGGCCGGCTCGATTCGTCGGCCTCGCCGTTGCTGCCCAGCGGGATCGGCAGATCGGCGAGTGCGGCCGGGTCCTGGCGCACACCTTCGGGCAGGCGTACGACCAGATCGAAGCGCCGATCGCCGTCGAACAACTGGCCGGCCACCTCGCCGCCTACGGCCGTGGCCACCGTGTCCTGCACGTCGCCTGGGTTGAGCCCGTAACGCACGAGCGCCTGGCGATCCGGCACCACGGTCAGCAGCGGCAAGCCGGCGACTTGTTCGGTCTTGACGTCGGCCGCACCGGGCACGGCCGCCATCACTCGCTGCACCTGCGCCGCCGTGCGGACCAGCTGGTCGAGGTCGTCGCCATAGATCTTGACCGCCACGTCCGCACGCACGCCGGAAATCAGCTCGTTGGTGCGCATCTGGATGGGCTGGGTCAGCTCGTAGTTGTTGCCGGGCAGCCTGGTGATCGCCGCTTCCATCTCCTCCAGCAACTCGTCCTTCGGCTTGCGTGGGTCGGGCCAGTCCTCACGCGGCTTGAGCATCACGAAGGTGTCTGAAATCGACGGCGGCATGGGGTCGCTGGCCACTTCGGCAGTGCCGATCTTGGCGAACACGCGTTCCACTTCCGGGAAGCCTGCCAGCGTCTTCTCCAGTGTTTCCTGCATGGCTACCGACTGGGTCAGGCTGGTGCCGGGAATGCGCAGCGCCTGCACCGTGATGTCGCCTTCGTCCAGGTTCGGAATGAACTCGGTGCCCAGACGGGTAGCAAGCAAGCTGCACAGCACTACCAAGGCGGCAGCGCCAGTTAGCACCCAGCCCCGACGCTTCAACGACCAGGCCAGCATCGGTGCATAGCGGCGTTTGGTCCATGCCATCAGACGGTTTTCCTTCTCCTCGACGCGGCCGCCCAGGAAGGTGGCGACGGCCGCCGGCACGAAGGTGAGCGAGAGCAGCATCGCACCGGTCAGCGCAAGCACCACGGTGATCGCCATCGGGTGGAACATCTTTCCTTCGATGCCGCTCAGCGCAAAGATGGGCAGGTACACGGCGGTGATGATGCCGACGCCGAACAGGCTGGGACGGATGACTTCGGCCGTCGCGACCGCGGTCAGGTCGAAGCGTTCCTCCCGCGTCATGGTGCGGCCGAGGGCGTGCTGCGCCTCGCCGAAGCGGCGCAGGCAGTTCTCGATGATGATCACGGCGCCGTCGACGATGAGTCCGAAATCGAGCGCGCCCAGGCTCATCAGGTTGCCCGACACGCCGCCGCGCACCATGCCGATAACGGTGAACAGCATCGCCAGCGGAATCACCGCCGCCGTGACCAATGAAGCGCGGACGTTCCCCAGCAGCAGGAACAGCACGACGACGACGAGGATCGCGCCCTCGATGAGGTTCTTGGCGACGGTGTGGATCGTGCGGTCGACCAGTGCGGTGCGGTCGTAGACTGGACGGGCCGTGACGCCCTCAGGCAGGCTCGCGTTTGCCGTTTCGAGCTTCGCCGCGGAGGCCTGCGATACCTCCCGGCTGTTGGCGCCCACCAGCATCACAACGGTGCCGATGACCACCTCGCGGCCGTTCTGTGTCGCGGCACCCGTACGCAGTTCCGGTCCTTCGCCCACGAGCGCCACGTCGCGTACCCGGATCGGCACGCCTTCGCGCCGGTCCAGCACGATCTCACGGATGGCATCGAGATCGGCAACCTGGCCCGGTACGCGAACGAGGAACTGCTGGCCGTTGCGCTCGATGTAGCCGGCGGCGACGTTCTGGTTGTTGGCCGCGATCGCCGTGACCACGTCATGCAGGGTGAAGCCCAGCGCCACCAGTTTGGCCGGATCCGGCGTGATGTGGATCTGCCGTTCGAAGCCACCGATGGTGTTGACCTCGGTAACGCCCGGCGTATTGCGCATCTGCGGACGCACCACCCAATCCTGCAGGGTGCGCAGGTCGGTGGCCGTATACGGTGTGCCGTCCCGCTTGCGCGCCGTCGGATCGGCGTCGACGGTGTACATGAAGATCTCGCCCATGCCGGTGGCGATGGGCCCCATGTCCGGGTCCAATCCTTCCGGCAGCTGCGACTTCACCTGCTGCAGGCGTTCGGATACCTGTTGGCGGGCGAAGTAGATGTCGGTGCCGTCCTCGAAGATGACGGTCACCTGCGACAGGCCATAGCGGGACAGCGATCGGGTGTAGTCCAGGCGCGGCAGGCCGGCCAGCGCCGTCTCGATGGGGAAAGTGACGCGCTGCTCGGCCTCCAGCGGCGAGTAGCCCGGCGTCTCGGTATTGATCTGCACCTGGACATTGGTGATGTCCGGCGTGGCATCGATCGGCAGCTTCGTGAAGCTCCACACGCCCAGCCCGACCAGGGCGAGCGTGAGCAGCAACATCAGCCACCGATGCGCGATGGCGAATCGGATGATTTTTTCGAGCATGGCGGCGACCTCAGTGCTCGTGCTCGGCGGTCGATTTCTCGATGTCCGCCTTGACGAGGAAGCTCTGCTCGACCACGACCTGCTCGCCGGCCTTCAGGCCGGACACGATCTCGACGCGCTGTGCGTCGCGGCGCCCGCCCCGCACCGGGCGCGTGACGTAGGTGTCGCCCCGGCGCACGTACACCACATCGTCCTCGCCGGCGGTCTGCAGCGCGCCGAGCGGGACCACGAGGTTAACGGGCTGGTGATCGACCGTCACCCGCGCCTTTACCGCGGAACCCGGCCGCCACAGGCCGTCGAGGTTGCGGATCGTGGCACGCGCCACGGTGCTCTGGCTCGCGGTGGCGGTTCCCGGCAGCACGCGTTCGAGCGTGGTTTCGGCGGTGACGCCATCGCTCATGCGGGTAACCAACACCGGTACGCCGGCGGTGATGTGCTGTGCGTCCGCGCCGAAGATGTGCAGGTCCACCCACAGCTCCGACAGGTCCGCGATCTCGTACAGCGCCGCGCCCTCGCCGGCGACCGTGCCGATCGACGCGTTGCGCGCGAGGACCACGCCGGAAATCGGCGCAGGCACGGTGTAGGTGGTGAGGCTCAGGTTGCTCTCGATCGTGGCCAGCGGCTGCCCGGCCCGCACGCGGTCGCCCACGTTGGCGCGCAGCGTACGGATCGGGCCGGGAAAGCGCGCCATGACCTTGGCGACGCGGCCTTCGACGGGCGTGAGCAATCCCTGGACTTCGTGCTCGTCGGCGATCACCCCGGCGGCAGCCGGTGCAACGCGAATGCCGGCGTCCTGCGCCACCTTCGCGGCGATGGTGGTGCGATCCATCGCCTCTTCGTGACCTTCCTCTTCGTGGCCGCCCGCTTCGGCCTGCGATTCGTCTTCATGGCCGGGCTCACCCGCGGGCTTGGCGCCGCCACAAGCGCCCAACAGGACAGCCAGCGTCAGCGCGCTGATCCGGTGCATCCACTTCATGGGGTGTCTCCTTGCGTCGCCCGTGTCGGTGCCGCCACGAAAGGCGCTCCGGTCAGGCGTTGGATTTCGATAAGGGCGCGCTGGGCTTCAAACGCGGCGTCGAGTTGTTGTTTGCGCGCGGCGGTGCGTTCGGACTGCAACTGCGCCCATTCCAGGTAGCTGATGGCCCCGGCGCGGTAGGCGCGCTCGGCCGCCGCTTCGGCCCTGGCGAGCTTGGGCATCACGTCGGTGCGCAGCCGATCCAGCTCCACCTGCGCCGTGAGGTAGCGCCCGTGCGCTTCGGCCAGTGTCGAATACAGCGACAGCCCCTTGGACTCGCGTTCGATCTCCAGCGCGGTGAGTTCGGCCTCGGCCACGCGGATCTCCGGCTGCGCGCGGCGACTCGCGCCCAGCGGCATCGACACACTGCCCACGAGGGCCAAGTCGTCTGTTGACTGCAACCTGCGGATGCCGACTTCCCAATCCAGATCCGCCTTGGCATCGGCACGCGCGAGTTGCAGGCGCGCCTCACGGATACGGCGCTCACCGACGAACTGCGCAAGCTCGGGCGTCTGTTCCAGCAAGCTCGCCAGGGTGGCAAACGCAGGCACCTCGGGCAGGACCGTCGGGTCGCCAGCCACCGCGTCGAAGGTGGGTGATCGCTCGCCCCACAGGGCGGCCAGGTGCTGCCGCGCCGCCGCATGGCGTTGCTCGGCACGGGCACGATCCAACTCCGCTCGGGCCAGGGCCGCCTGCGCGGTCAGCACGACCGACTCGGGCGAAGCGCCGGCCTGCAGCCGTTGCCGCGCTCCGGCGACGGTACGTTGCCGCTGGGCAATGTCGAGCTCGGCGATCTCGCGCTGGCGTTGCGCGGCGACCATCGCCAAGTAGCGACGCGCGACTTCCGCCAGCAGGTCGAGGCGCCGGGCCTCGCGCTCGACCGCCAGGGCATCGATGCGACTTTGCGCCAGCGTGCGACGCGCATCGAGCTTGCCGCCACGCTCCAGCACCGACGCCAGGGTCAGGGTCAGCTCCGCGCCGCTCAGGCCACTCGCCTCGCCGGTGCCGAAAGCGTTCTCGACGCTGGCGCCGGCGACCAGTGGGGGGCGCAGGGTTGCGCGGCCCAGTTCGGCGGCGAGCACGTTGTGTCGCGCCCCGAGCAGGCGCAGATCGGGATGGGATTCGGCGACGCGCGCAAATGCGTCGTCCAGGGAGAGTCGATCAGCCGCGTTCGCCGGCCATGCAATGGCGGACACGGCGACCAGTGCGGCGAACGCCGCAAGTCGCACAGACATGGAAACACTCCAATCGGAAAGGGCCAGAAGCCGGCATCAGCGCCGGTGGGGCGTCAGGCCGAGATCGGAGGTCGGAAGGGGGCGAGCCATCGCCCGCTAGGCACAAGGCGCGAGTCCGTCAGGTTCGTGGGTTCGCTGTGACTGATCCGGGGCAGCACCAGCGGTGCAGCGGGTGTAGGCACCACATGCCCGCAGCAGTGAGCCAAGTGGTGCATGACGTGCAGCGTGCCGGCGGCATTGCCCTCTTCATCGGGCGCTCCGGTTTCGCTGATGTCGTGCACGCTCGCGGCGCCGTGCGACAGCTCGTGCAATTCGCTCACCGAGCCCAGCACCGGCTGCAGGACCACGCTCAACGCCAATGCCGCCAGCATCAGCCAGCGACAGAGGGACAGCGGGGGACGGCGCGAGGTCATGCAGAGGGCGATTTCGATTCGGCGCGGGCACGGCGGGCATCGCCGAGGATCTCGATGGCTTCCTTGATCACGTACAGGCCGATCAGGGTGCCGATGACGTAATCCGGGTACGGGGTGGCGAGCCAGAGTACCAATACACCGGCCAGGATGACGCCGATGTTGGCCACCACGTCGGCGCGGGTGAACAGCCAGGTGGCACGCAGGTGGACCTCGCCCGCCTTCAGCGGGGCAAGCAGGCGCAGGACGGTGACGTTGACCGCAAGCGACAGCAGCGCGGTGCCGATCATCCAGCCGCTGAGCGGCTCGGCGCCATAGACGACGCGCCGGCCCACCTCCACCAGCACGCCGATACCGAGCACGAGCAGCACGCTGCCACTGAGCCAGGCCGCGTTCGCCTTGAAGCGGGCGGTGCGCCCAATGGCCACCAGGCCGATCGCGTAGGCGGTGGCGTCGGACAGCATGTCCAGGGCGTCGGCCAGCAGGCCGGTCGACTGGGCGATCCAGCCGGCAAGGCCGCCGATCACCGCCATGGCGGCGTTGAGCACCAGGGCGATGCGCAGTACGCGCCGCTCCTGTGCGTTCTTTGCCTCATGGTGGCAGCCGCAATCGCTCATCGGGGTCCTCGTCGAACAGATGCCACCCGGCCAGGGTGGCGGCGGAATGCGGCGAAGGATAAAGTCTGTAGTAGCTACGGAGTCAAGCACGTGAAGATCAGCGAAGCGGCCGCCGCCAGTGGCTGCCACCTGGAGACCATCCGCTACTACGAGCGCTCGGGCCTGGTGTCGCCGCCCAAGCGCACGCACAGCGGCTATCGCTCCTACACCCCCGCCGATGTCGACCGGCTGCGCTTCATCAGCCGAGGGCGCGAGCTGGGCTTCAGCCTGGAGGAGATCCGCAGCCTGCTGCGCCTGGACGACGACCCCACCATGTCGTGCCGCGACGTCGACGCCATGGCCCGCACCCATCTGGCCGATATCCAGGGGCGCATCGCAGAGTTGCAGCGTATGGCGTCGGAACTGGAACGGGTCATTGCCGACTGCGCCGGCGGCGAGCGCGGAACGTGCACCATCCTGGGGGCACTGCGCCGGCCGGGCAGCGCCCAGGTTTCATGTCCGGAACCAGGGTGCCGCTCATGAGCCTCGAACGGTATCTGGAGGCCGCCGGACGCAAAAACACGCAGCGCAGGCGAACTTGTCGGCTGCTAGCCACGATAACGCCGCCTAATCCCCTGCCTTTTCGAATCCTTCTATCCTCGGAATTACGAAGATCCGATTGCTAGTCCTGCTGAGCGGGATGTGTTTAGCCCGTGGGGCGTCGGAAAGAGACAGGACGCACACATCACAGCAGCCCGCCTCGATGGCGCTTGCTCGCATCCAGCGAAGGATGGACTCACATCAGGGTAGGCGAATTCCCACAGATCATCGGCTTTCGCCCTGACGGATTGGCAGTGAACAGGCATGCACCCTTGATGGAACATCTCTTTTATGGCGGTTCGATCATGGTCGAAATCAGAACGCACCCTTCCGGCCGTTTTTAGGTACTCGCGGAAGGTCGACACCACGAGGTATTAGAGGGCACCTTGGGTGCCATCGTCGTCGCGCAAGCACTCGCAGGCGAAATTTCCAAAGAGACACGAACTCCTATGACCATCACCAGCCCATGGGGCGACAGGAAGGTAGGCGTGCCAGCCTCAGTTTCGTTGACCCCTTTGAAAATTGCCGGGTCATAAGGTGCGGCAGCAGCAATCGCATACGATGTTGCAGATTGAAGGCGCGCTATCCCTTGCGCTACCGCAGCGGCGTCATTCTCTCTGCGCGTTCACTCCGACGCACCAGCTGCCACGCCGCTGCAGTGGGAGGAATTGGGAAGATCAACAGAGGCCTCTCCTTCGATATCCACACGCCTCCGGAAGCGACCGTGGGACGACATTGACGTTGTCGAGCCGGATCTGGATAAGGCCAAAAAGCAGCTGACTCGGCTCGCCTACGAGCAATGATGTGCGACAAAGCGCATCAGTTCGCCCCTGTGCCTCTCTTGACCTTTGTCGGCGCTCCCGGCCTTGTGCGGGCGACATGATTATTGCCGGGCACGTGCCGGCGCCATGGGTGCTCGATGCGTCTGCTGATGCCAACGCGCGGGCCCGCACCGGCATCGCCAGGCGGCGGTATCCCATCGTCCAGGATCCAGCTACCCCGGACGTTGTGACGGTTTCCGGACGTAGGCCCCTATTCCTTCAAGTCCTTCTATCCTCAGATGGCGAGGATCCAATTGTTAGTCACGAAGCCCCAGCCGAGCGATCACGGCGCCCAGCGGCAGCGACACCAGCGGTGAATCGGTAGCGGCATAGCCAGCGAACGTGGCGGGTGGTCCAAACAGGGCAAACATGGGCGGGCTCCAGCAACAGCTCGCACGGCGCCGCTTGATGGTCTCAAGACTTGAGACCATCGCTTGACACTCTAGTGTCGCGGCCAGGCCTGGTGACTCAGAGTCACCCCCGCAGGCGCGCCCCGATTTCCCAAATTGCGAGGGTATGCCTTGAGCAGAATGACCGGCATCATGCTCCCATGAACGACCTGCCTGCGATTCTGCAACTCGGTCTGCTTGTCGCCCTCATCGTTGGCGGCGTGTGCGCGTTCGGCGGCGGCCTGATTCTCTGGGCACACCTACAGAACAAAGATCGCGAATAGAGCCGGTAGCCTTATGGGCTATCCACCGCAATGGAGGGGTGGAGGCCACGACCTTTGGTCCGGTTGTCCCGGGCCGATCGCGATCCGCATGCTTGATCGTCACAGCGAATACATGCAGTGATCGACTGGCGTTGCTGGACACGTTGTGTATAGAAGCGGACGGGGTGACTGAATGCATAGCGGCGATCCTCCCCTACCTGCCCCTCAGACGCTGCGCCAGTTCGCGAGGCAGATTGCCATGTACATACGGCTTCTACCGCCGAACAGGAGATGCAGTCTTCGATCGAACAGACTGGGAAACTTCGATCGCTATCGTCATAGCCGCTTCAGCAGACAATCCAAGGCCGGCTGTTAGATGCAGGAACTCCATGACGTCGAGCCGGCGTGCGCCAGCTTCAACAGCGGACACACGCTGCTGTGGCCAACCGAGCTGGCGGGCCAGCGCTGTCTGAGTGAGCTCCGCCTCCTCCCGGCAAGTACGGAGCCACTCAACGAGTTGCCGGTACTCGGCTGAATAGATCGTCTTGACTGCCATGGTCGCACCTAGAGAGCGACCAAGAACCTATGGCGGAGACACCGAATACATGAAATTCATGTACAACTAAGGTGCATTTGCTTGTCTTTGTTTCCTCCATCCCGGCGAAGCTACATGCCCTTGTATCTAGTGAATCCGGCAGTCGAGATGACACCTGAGCTATCTCTCTCACCACCTCGAGAAATCCTTGACCATCCAGTACGACCGAATCAAGCCTCCGAAGGTCCGGGACACCAAAGGACAGATAAGACGACCTGTGTGAGAGCCTCAAGCTCGCCCTTGTCACGGAAGGGACCGTACGAGTAACCGGTGGTCATCAGGATAGATTGCCTTAGGTCCCATAGGTCGTCACGAAGCCGCGAAAGCAAACTGAAATTTATGAATGGCCACCGATTACACAAAATTCATGTAGACAGATCTGTTGCGGAGGAGTATGTTTGCCGGATCATGACGAGAGGCTTGCGTGGCCGATGCTCACCGTCAACCGACTCTCTCTCCTTCCTCATCCGCGCTAGTTGCGTGCGTGGAGCAGCTTACGCTTACCCAAATTTCGGCGTGGTATGCCTTGGAGCTCTCAACCGACGAGTCAGCCAAACTAACGCCGGCACGCAACCTCACTGAAGATCTTTTCGCCTCGCTAGAGTCTTCAGGCATTATCAAGCGCGCCAAGCCACAAGATCCCCACAGCAGAACAGCACTCTACGATTCACTCAGCTGGGTCTACGGCTCTTCCCCGCTCGTCACTAGCGTAGATCGTAAAGCGTTATGCGGTCTACTGCGTACTAGAGCGCGTGACGTAGAACCTGAAGAAATCGCACAGTTCTGGTCCATGCTTGCCTCGGCAGAGAGCGAATCCTACCTCCGCAATCAAATGATGCGTCATCGCCTTGACTTCGAGAATTTCGAAGAAGTCATCTGCCTGGCTCAGGAGCTATGGATAAAGCACTCGCTTGGTCGTAGAAGATACCTTGCTTGGCATGCCGTTCGTCACGCGGCCGCTTCAATGATGCGTAGCGGATCGAACTTGCGGTTCGCGGCGGATGTCTTGCTTACATCCATAAACAGGCGCGCCCGCTGGCTTCACCAAAGAGCAAACTCAAAGACTCAGGCTAATGAGTATTGCTTTGTGCCGGAGGCAAGTTGGCGCAGTCCAATCTTGGTAGATGTCTTCTTGAAAGACATTTCCAATATAGGACACAGGTACTGGAGCTCGCCCCCGCGTGCGGATAATATCTTACCACGCAAATAGAGAATTCTTTATGCGCTTAATAATAGCCGAACTAGGTAGGCGCGGAAGGATCTGACACTTATCTTATACCTGACCTTCATGCCTCTTGATGTTCGCACATCTCTAAAACATATATTGAGAGCAAGACCGTCTCATCTCGCAAAGCGTGTCCTGGTCCAGATTCTTACGGGTCCAGCGTTGAGCAGCCGGGTCTCGAGCGATTTCATACTCGAGAGATGCGCGTTGATAACAGGCGTTCTCTCAGTGATGAAGGTGGTGTGTTTTTCATCTTGCTCGAGCGAACAAGCTATCAAATAACGCTTCCACTCGAACTGCTTCTTCTCTGCCGCGGTGCGGGGTTGAACCCACATTGGAACCAGTTCTTCGGCTGCGGTTAGCACGACATCGCTGTGATCCAGACTCATCTGATTAGTGAAAACCCGCCGCGTGATTATGAAGCGCCAAAGCGTAATAACGTCTTGATCAAATCCTGGTCGCGCGCAGAATCGGTCAATCGCAAATAGGACGGCATCGCGGAACATCGCTGCCTCATCTAGATCAGCCTTGGCCAACGCACGCATATAGAGAAGACACAAGAGCAGCACTCGATCGATGTGGCGCTTTCGAGAGAAGACTGCCAACCATGCTCGCAAACAGTGGATAGATTTGCGTAAGCGTGGAATGACGATTCCAGATCGTTCTAGCATTTCAACTTCAGACTGGCTAGGCTCATACAGGCCTAATCTTTCTAAAACGATCTTAATAAGCGCATCGCGTCGCGCTACCCCAAGAGGCCTTGCTGCCAACACCTCGGTGAACAACTCACTGTTGTAGATCACCTTTGTGTGATGGAAATTTGGTCTCTCTCCAATCACATCGACGGGGGAACGTCTCGCAAGCAGTTCGGATCGCGCCTGCCCTGGATCAGAGGCGTGCCGCTTGATTCGCCACATAACTCGCCCACTCGCGTCGGCCAAAGCAAGTAGGTCGACGTCCATCGCACTTGTGGTATGCCCGCCATAGCGGTTCTTGACGGCCGCAAACCAGAGCATAGATCGCAATCGGTGCACGAAGTCTTCTCGACTACGCTCTTGGCTGCGCGGCTTCCGAACACCGTTGCGCTCGCTCCCTTTTCTAGAGAGATGAGCAGATTTGATGATCTTCTCTGGCATAGACATGCTCAACAGACCATGATCGACTGCGCTTTGTGTACCACAAGGCGAACTAGCAGTATCGTGCAACCACCTCCCCTCGCCCACCCAATCGTTTCCGCACTGCTAAGCGCCCACGGCGAGCTAATTGGCGGCGTTGAGCTCGCTCGATGTCTTGGTTTCCGAACCACGCGAGCGTTTCAGAAAGCAGCAGCCGCAGAGCGACTACCTGTCGAAACCTTCGTTCTTGAGGGGCGCCGCGGGCGCTTTGCACGAACGCGCGACATTGCAATCTGGTTAGCCTCGCTTGGCGAGGAGCCGGTCAAATCCTGAGACACCCTTAGCCAAGAGGCATCACCCGCCGGCAAAAATTTCCTCATCCAGAACTTAAATTTTCGATCTCAGAAAAAGAAACGGGACCCCTGCCAGGGTCCCGCGATGCCTAGAGGGCGCTCACCCGCAGCATCGTTCTTTTCCTGGGCAGTGTCAACTGCTGCCTCCGGCGGCCCAGAAAGGACATCCCCGTATGCAAAACGATTGGAAAAAAGACAATGGTCTGCCATTGAACGGCCTTACGTCCGTTATGGAAGACCTCGGTGCCCAGCATATCGAGCGGCATCAGGCTGTCCGCCACCTAACTCAGCCTAAGCCCGAGTCCGTGCACTGAGTAGAAGGGCATCGCCTGCGAATGCAAGCGGTGCCCTTTTCCTTCTTTGGCCAACGACCGGGTACGCCCCGTTCCCTCGCCGTGCGCCCAAGCGGCGCGCGAAGGAGCTGCCATGACTGCTGGAACCACCGCGACCGCGGACGCTTCGTTCGTGGCATCGCATACCACCGATGCCAATCTGCCCTACGCGCCTCGCAGATTGACCCGTGGCGAACGTAATCGCCGCGAAGTTTTCGTTTTCTTTTCGCCACGCAACCAGCGGGTTGTCACGATCGCCGATGTGGTCAACGCCGCTGTGGGGCTCAAGTTCGAATTCGATCCCAACATCCAGAATTACGTCGAACGTCCGCGCCGCATCCAATTCACTACCAAACAGCAGATCGATGTGTCGTTCTGGACGCGCGATGCATCAGGCGAAGAACGCTTCTACTTGGTCGTTCCCGAGGCTGGCACCGTCGGCAGCACGACGGGTACCGTTTCAATCCGGGATCGAAGCGAACTCGATGAAGCCGGACGGCGCAATGGCATCCGGCTTCACTACGTGACAGAAGCGGAGTTGCTGTCCGCACGGACCTGGCTCGCAACTGGCTTCGAATTGTTGCCTCTGGTGTGGGACTACGGGCGGCTGCCGACACGCTCGCTCATCCGGAACCAGATCCGTGCACGTCTTGCCAACACCGAGCGCGTTTCCTTGTCAAATCTTATCAAGACGTTGGAGTTCACTCCTGCAAGCGTGCGTGCCGTAGTTGCAGGCATGGTCCATCGAGGCGATTTGCGGCTGGTGGAGTACTTGCCTGGCGCTTCCGACGCCACATTGGAGATGCTCCGTGCGTAGCCTCTATACGTGCTACTCCACTGAAGAACTTTCGACTTGGTACAAGCCGAAGGAGTCCGATCTTGCTGAATCGGTTCGGCCGCGCTTTAGGGAAGCGTGCGCAGCGCTAACGGTGGTCCTGACAGGTGATATGAGCATCACCCGTGCGGCCGACGAACATCGGCTGTGCCACAAACGCTTGCGCGCGATGGTGACACGCGCCCCGCAGTTGGCTCACGACGGGCAACCCTACGGGTTCAGGGTGTGCGTGCCATGGGGCACCTATCAGCGCGGTAAACAGGAGGGAGATGCGGAAATGCCGCGCTTGGGTGGCCCGCACGCGATGAGCCAATTCCTCGCGGCACGTCCCGAAATTGCGATCTGGATCGACGAGTTTAGAAAGCCCTTGCCGCCCGGTCGACCGCCGAAAGCCTTCGACCGGCTGCACGCAAAGATTGTCGCCGAGCTCAAACGTCTGGACTTGCGGGATTTCTACCCCCTGAATCAGAAGGACCAAGGGCGTCGCGCCCTGCTCCGCTTTATCCGACAGCGTCGCATCGACCACGCGGACGTCGGCAACCTCGACACCAACGGTGCACCACCTTCCACGCTGTCGGAAATTTTCCAAGGAAGCCTGTTCGCTCGAACCGAGATTGACGGACATCGCATCGACATCGAAGCCGTTCTCGGAGTGGCATTGCCCAATGGCGGATTCGTAAAACGTCAGATCACCACGATGTGGATACTAGTCGAGATCGAGGTCAAGTCACGCGCTATCGTTGGCTGGTTCCTGCGCGTCGGCAGGGCGTACAACAACCTCGATCTCGCCTCTTGCGTAACGAAATCCTTGCAACCGTGGAAACGCCGGGAACTGACGATTCCTGGCTTGGAGTACGCACCGGGTGCCGGCCTACCCTCCGGCTCACTGGGCGCACACTCTTCGTGGCGCTCGCGCTTGTTGGCGTTAGACAACGCGAAGGCGCATTCGGCTCTGGACTTCGAGCAGGCGTTCTGTCGCGCCCGGGGCGGCATCCTATTTTATGGACGCTCGCACGAACCACGTTCCCGGCCGATCGTTGAGCAGTTCTTCTCACGCTTGGAGCGTGGTGCATTGCGTGACTTGCCGGGTGGTTTCGAGCCTGCTAAACGCCTGGGCGAAAACAAGATACGCATTAGCAATTTTTCGCCGAACGACTATCCGATTCAGTTGCATGCGTTTGAAGAGTTGTTGGACGTCTTAGTCGCAAACCACAATGCGACACCCCACACCGCGCTAGGTGACCTCAGTCCACTGCAGTACCTACAGATGCAAGGACCGAAGGCCTTCGCTTTCATGCCGGAAGCAGCTGAGGAGGATGCCGGCGACATGGGAAGCGTGTTGGTGCCGCTGACAGTCCATGGCAATCGCAGCGAAGGTGTGATGCCGCACGTAAATTACATGTACGTGCGCTATCGCAGCCCGGATCTAGATAACAAGTGGGAACTGGTAGGCAGAAAGATCCTGGCCCGTGTCCATCGTCATGACCTTCGATCGTTCGTGCTGATGCGCACTGCGACCACGCCCCTGTGCGCTGTCCGGGCGGCCGCACCTTGGAACCGTACAACGCACGATGAGACGACGCGAGCCATGATCATGCAGTGGTCGAAGTTGAGGACAGGCTTCTCGATCGTCGGCGTGGATTGCGCGATCGCAGCCTACGTCGCATACCTGCGTGCACTGGCACCCACCTCCCAGCAGGCCGTGGATCAGCTTGCCCGAATGGAACAGGTCCACAACGGCGCGCTAGCTAATTCGCGTCCCCCAGTGATCAATGCCCCCATGAAAGTCCCGCCGGGTGGCTGGATCAGCCTCGACGACGAAAACGACTTCTGACGCTCTGATCTCCATCTTCCCGCGAGGCGCGCAAGCGCCCAAGAGAACTCATGGACAACAACGAACACCCCATCTTCATTCCCAACAGCTACCAGATCTATACAAAGCCGACCGAGTACCTCGCTAACTTCATCCTCTCCAATATCAGCCAGGGTCATCATGGTTGTTCGGTATACGGCGGTGGCGGGCTCGGCAAGACGACCGCGCAGCAGTATCTGACCTCCAACGCGTCGCGCTGGCTGATCAACAAGAGGACAAATCAGCAGATCGGCGTCGCGGCACGCATCGTGATGCCGAGCGGCATCCGGCGCTCGGACCGGGCATTCTGGACCGCCGTGAATCGGCGCCTGAAACTCGTCAACGCCATTCGCATGGATCCGGGCTTGGGCCTCGAACGCTTGGTGAATTTCATTCGCACGCGTTGTGGTCAGGCACGGCTGCGCCGCATGGTTCTCTTCATTGACAACGCGCAGCGCATCACTGAGGCCGAGTACCAGTACCTCGAGGATCTGGATAGTCTGGTGCTCGACGAGAACCTCAGTTTGTTCCTCGTGCTGGTTCGCCAGAGTGATGCCGAGGGCGTCGATGTCGGCGACGACTGGCTGGAACGTCCGTCGCATACCGTGCGTCGGTGGTTCATGGACACCGCCCCGTTCCGGCCGTTGATGGGCATCGCGGAAATCACCCATGCCTTGGCTCGTTACGATCGTTCGGTCGTTTGGCCGACGCCGGACATGCCGTTCTCGCGTTACTTCGCCAAGGATGCATTTGACCGCGGCTGGTGCCTGTCGAAGGATGCGCCGGTGATCTTCGAAGGCGTCAGGTCGCTGCGCAAGGAGTACAAGCTGCCCGAGACCGATGCGTGGCCGATGGCGACGTTCACCTTGGTCGTGCACTCGCTCTTGGCCGAAATTGCCCATGACAAACCGGACTTCAACGGTTTCACGTCTGAGCAGGTAAGACACGTCCTCCTGAGCAGCGGCTATCTCCGTCTGGAGTTCGTCCGCGCCAAGATGCGCATGCCGGACATGGGTCGTGACCCGGTCGCGTAATGGCCTGGCGTAACGTCATCCAAGGAGGGCCAGCATTGCCGCTTCTCCTTGGCGCCGAACTCGAACCCTACCCCTACATCTCGGGCTACGGCTTGCTTCGACGAATGACGCAACTGGGCCGGTTGATGGGTGTTGAACTGACAGCGCTAGGGATTCGCAACCGAGTGACATCTGACGCACTGATCGCGACCCAAAGGCCTGGAGCCCCAAAGGCGAGATTGCTCCAAGCACTTGGGTTGCTAGCGACGCATGTCGGCGACTATTGGTCACCCGAAGTGTGGAGCCCGTTACGCACCGGGCGGGTACTGGAACACCAGAATCTTCCGATCCGCGATTGTCCTCTCTGCGCGGCCCATGGTTACCACTGTGCGCTTTTCCAGCTCCCTTTCATCGATCACTGTCCGTGGCATTCCGCCAAGCTGGAGACGGGCTGCCCTCATTGTGGTCGCATATGCTGGGCACGCTTTCAGCCGGATCTTCGTCTTGGTCGCTGCGAGTGCGGATACGACGCATTTGAGGTCAGGACGGCTTCGATTGACATGTGGCGTTTCCCGGCAGCGAATGTCGATGCATGGGCTAGCAGGTACTTGGATTGGGCGGCCGAAGAACGAAAATCCCGGCTGCTCGTAGTCCCCGCCCCGCATAACGACTGGTTGCCAGGGTACGCCGCACTGGCACGCCAATCGCTTGGACTCGAGGGCTTGTGCGCAACCGTCAAATCCACGGCGGAACTAGAAGAGTTTTCAGATGTTGGAGATGATCCACCTGAAGGCGAGTTCTGGAGCTGGAGTCTTTTAGGTGGCGAGCGTCCGCTGACGTTCGTGCCGCTCCCCGCCACGATGCACGTCAAGCTCGCCCAGGCAACTCGAGATGCCGTAGCAGCGTTTCCGGCCGAAACACCCACTCCGTTCGAGCTCGCCACCCTGACTGGATTGGAGGAAGGGCGGGCTCTCAAACAGAACTTCGCCGACCGTCCTGAATGCCTGATCGCTCCTTACGGATTGTCCAGCGATAAAAGCACTTGGCTCAACCTCTCAGCCGTTGACCCAACGACAGCCTACTTCTGCGGCGAGTTGTTGAGGGGAGCGATCTCAGGCCTGGATGTGCGCCTCGACGGGTGTAGCCGATCTCTTGCAGCTGCCCGATCCCATGCACTGGATGGGATCTCGGGGCGACGCCATGTGGCCAGAGCTTTGGAAGCCATCCTTGCTCGTGGGTATACACAAGGCTTGGAGGCGGTTCTAAGGTCGATGATGGCTGCCGGGAAATTACCTAAGCGCCAGCCTTGGTTCTTGCCCACAGCAGAGATCATCATTGTGAAAAATGAAATCCGTTCAGTCAGGGTTTGCTGGACAGCGACATCTCCGCCTCCCTCCAAGCGAACGGTCGGCATCCCTGCACCCGTCTCTCCAGCGAAGAAGACGAAGTCGAAGCGGCTGCGGCCCCCTACCCGACTGACGCGCCGAGCTAGCAATATGCCGCCCAAGAAATAGAGGGCATGTTGTCGACTTTTCGAAAGAATGACGGGCGATCGTCGGTATTCATATGACTTCTGGGCGAGTTGTTGTGAGGGAGGGCTCCGACGAGAATCTTGCAAACTATTGATTTTATTCTCTAATCAATTAGTTAGATTCAGGGCGAATGCTTGGCGTCAAACATCTCCTGAGCCCGGACGCGGCCGTCCGCCGATCGTGCCGCGGCCGTCCGCCGTTCGTGCCAGAGCACCGAGTACTCGGCCTTTCGCTTCATAGTCCGGCGGTGGGACGGTCGACGCGCCAATGCGCCCGTGATCAGGACGTCATCTATGCCTACAGCTCGGGCGTTCAAACCGGCATTGCGGGTCGTTGCGGATTCCGGCGCTTCTTCAAAGTGGGCGGCCCGCGAAGTTGGCCGAGATCGCGTTGCGTCGTATCGTTCGGCCCGGCGCGCCGGCAAGAACAGAATAGCGGCGATCACCGCAGATGCCCGTGATTCGGAATAGCGCGACGCTGACCGGCTTTCCCGTGCACAGGTCACCGCTTCGCCGACGTCGTCGGCCTCCCCGGCTTACCGCACGATCTTCCCGCAGCGCGTGCACGGCCCTTGATCACGGGTGTGTAACGCGTGTATCGCCTGGCGGCCGCCGACGGCGCGCGCTCGGCGCGCGTGCGCTTTCCGTGCCCGCGCGGGTCATCCGCCGGAAGCCACGGCACCTGTGCCGGGAGAAGGATCCACGCCGACGGTCCTATCGTCATGGCCATCGAGACGCAGAGCTCCCCCGATGTCACGCGACGGCGGCGCGACCCGTCAGAGCGATTGCCGGAAGATGGACATGCGGGTACCCGCCCTATGCCTTGGGGACTGCGCTCACTCGGACGCGCGGCGTCCCGTCAACGCGCAGGACGATGGTTGCACGCCGCCGAGACGCGATCGTTGAGGCGTCGAAGATCCTCGTAGCCACGTTTCATTCCGAGGCGCGCGAGCGTCGTTTCGCGTTCGGCGCGTGCGGCCAGGCAGCGCGTATGCGGACCTGTGGACGCCTTGCCGGTCGAACGACGCGGCGCGCGGCGCACGCCCGGGGCGGGTGTCGCCACGCGACCGGGCGACGGCTGCACGCTCGGCGTTGCGATGCGTGCCGGCTTTCCTTCACCTGCCGGCGCCGGCGGAATCGCCCACTGCCGCAGTGTCGCGCCCGGCGCGCAGGGCATCGACTGGTAGAGATGACCGCCCTGCCCGTCGGCACGTTGATGGACCGCGGGCGGCACCGCTGCGCAAACGCCCGGCATCAGCAGCCACACCACGGCGATCCATCCACGCATCCGCATGCTCCGCTCCGGTCCCGACGTGCAGTCTGGCGCCAGATGGCGGGCGTGCCATCACCTGCACGGTGCAGGAGTGCGTCGGAATAGCGCCCGTCGCAAGCGCCGCAATCATCCGTCCGATCCGTCGGCCTTTCGGCGGGCGATCGCCTCGGCACGCGCCGCACGGAGCGGATCGAGCTTGTCCTTGAGCTTGAGTTCCAGTCCGCGCGCAACCGGCGCGTAGTAGACGCGTTCTCCCATCGCGTCCGGAAACCCGCTCTGGTCCAGTGCGATGCCGCCTTCGGCGTCGTGGTCGTACTGGTAGCCGCTGCCGTAACCGAGTTCCTTCATCAGCTTCGTCGGCGCGTTGCGGATGTGCATCGGCACGTCCTGCGTTCCGAACTCGCGCACATCGCGCTTGGCCTGCTTGAAGGCCATGTAGCCGGCATTGGATTTCGCGGTGCTGGCGAGGTAGATCACGAGCTGCGCGAGTGCGAGTTCGCCTTCGGGACTGCCGAGACGGTCGTACGTCTCCCAGGCATCGATCGACATCTGCAGTGCCCGCGGATCAGCCAGGCCGATGTCCTCCACCGCCATGCGCGTCATGCGCCGGGCGAGATAGCCGGGATCGCAGCCGCCGTCGAGCATGCGCGTGAGCCAGTACAGCGCGGCATCGGGATTCGAACTGCGCACGCATTTGTGCAGCGCCGATATCTGGTCGTAGAACTGCTCCCCGCCTTTGTCGAAGCGGCGCGTGCGGTCGGCCAGCACCTGCTCGAGTGTGCCGGCGGTGACGGTTCCGCCCTCCCCCGCCAGTTCGGCGGCGATTTCCAGCAGCGTGAGCGCCCTCCGCACGTCGCCATCGGCCGCGACCGCGATCAATCGCAGCAGGTCGTCCTCGATGCGCAGCCCCCGACCGCCGAGACCACGCGCCGTATCCGCCAGCGCCCGGCGCAGCGATTCGACGATGTCGTCGGGCGAGACCGCCTCCATCACGTGCACGCGGCAGCGCGACAGCAGCGCGGAATTGAGTTCGAAGGACGGATTCTCGGTGGTGGCACCGACGAAGACGATCGTGCCGCGCTCGATGTGCGGCAGGAACGCGTCCTGCTGGGTCTTGTTGAACCGGTGCACCTCGTCGACGAACAGCACCGTGCGGCGCCCGCCATCGAAGCGGTGCGCGGCCTCGGCCAGTACCTGGCGCACTTCGGGCAGACCCGACAGCACCGCCGAGATCGCCTTGAACTCGGCATCGGCGTAATGCGCCAGCAGCAGCGCCAGCGTGGTCTTGCCGCAGCCCGGCGGGCCCCACAGCACCATCGAATGGATCTTGCCGGCCTCGACGGCCGTGCGCAGCGCGGTGCCCTCGGCGACCAGCCGACGCTGGCCCACCATCTCGTCGATCCTGGCGGGACGCATGCGCTCGGCCAGCGGACGCATCGCACTGCGGTCGACCTGCAGCAGGTCACCGGTATCGGCGCGGGAAGGTCGGAGCTTTCGGGGGCCGGGCACGCGTTAACCTATGGGGACTGGATTGACTACGACATGTCGATATTGCGCCACCGGGACGTGATCACAAGCGCGACGCGCCGGCTCCAGCAGCTCGCACTCGGCATCGCGCTGAGTGCGCTGTCGGCGACGGCCGCCGCCGACTGGCGCGCAGATGCGGTCGACACGCTGACCCGGGCATCGGACGGGCATCGTCTGGTCGTGCTCGGCGAGATGCACGGCACGCGCGAGATTCCGTTGCTGGCCGGCGATCTGGTCGAACGCTGGAGCGACGCATCGCCGGTGCTGCTGGCGCTGGAGATTCCCGCGCGCGAACACGACGCCCTGCGTGAGGCCGTGGCCAGCGGTGACGCCGATGCGGCGATCGATCGGCTACGTCAGCGCGCCTGGTGGCAGGCGTCCACCGACGAGAACGACGGGCGTCGCAGCGAGGATGTGCTGGCGCTGGTCCGGCGCATCGGTCGACTGAAGGCGTCCGGACGCGATGTCGCGATCCTGCCGTTCGATCCGAGAGATCTCCGCTGCTACCAGCGCGGCACCTGCGAGGCGGCGATGGCGCATGTGCTGCGGCGCGCGCATGACGCGTTTCCGCACGGCCGGATCGTGGTCGTCACCGGCAACGTGCATGCGATGCGCGCGCGTCCGGCGGATGCGCCGGAAGGGTTTCCCAAGCAGCCGATGACTGCGCTGCTGCAGGATCTGGAGCCATACTCGGTGAATGTCACCGCGCCACGTGGTGCGTACTGGGCGTGCGGAGACACATGCGGGATCGTCGATGTCGCGCCGTCGCGTGGCGGGGGTCGCGAAGGTGCGAGGACGCCCTTCGATTACCGGCTGGTGCTGCCGGCGTTCACGCCGATCCGGCAGGTCGGCGAGTCGAAGGATTAATCCTGCGAGCAAGCATTTGAAGCCGTCGTCCCAGCGGAAGCTGGGACCCATCTTGATCGTGCTCTATCGCGAAAATGGGTCCCAGCTTTCGCTGGGACGACGGTCGATAGTGGTCCGGGCGACGACGGGGTACGCGAGCAGAGCCCGCACACTGACGTCTTACGCCTTACGCCTCACCGCTGACGCTCCACATCCCACGCCTCACTCCTCGCCCACCACATCCACACCCGCCGGCGGCGTGTACCGGAAGGTGTCGCGCGCGAAGGTCGGATTGCGCCTCCACCCACTGAAGCCGATCGACGTGCGCTGGCCCAGGGTGTCGTGGATCTCCATGCGCGCCGGGTTGCCGTTCCGGTCGAAGCCCAGTCGGGCCCGCTCGAACGCGGCGTTGTCGCTGCGCTTGGGGCGCAGTTCCAGCCAGGCCAGACCACCGGCAGTGCCGGCCTCGGTCACGGTGAAGTCGCGGTCGAGCTTGGACGGGTCGATCAGCGCGGCCAGCGGGCTGTCCTGTTCCTGCGGGCCCTGCGAGCGACGGGTCACCTGCTGCAGATCGGGGTCGTACACCCACACCGTGCGGCCGTCGGCGACGATCAGCTGCGGATACGGCTTCACATATTCCCAGCGGAACAGACGCGGCGCCGACAGCGCCAGCGTGCCGCTCGAACTCTCGCGCGTGCGGCCGTTGCCGTCCGTCACCTGCTGGGTGAACTGCCCTTCCAGACCGGTGAGGCCCCGCGTGAAGGTGTCGAGCTGCGCGCGCGCGCCGGACGCCTGCGCGACGCCTGCCACCAGCAGCACGAGGGCGGCGGCGATCCAACGGGAGCTGCGGAGCATCGTGCGCATCGGAAGAACCTCGTGGGCGATCGGTCGTGGAGTCGGAGTGTGCGAAGCGGATGCTGAATGCGTCGACGACAACGCTGCGGGCCCGCGACATCGTGCATCGCGGATTCAGCGCGCGGCGGGGGCGCGATCAGCGCGGCGGTGGGGGCGGCGCGAGGACGCTGCGGTCGCCGTTGTGCTCGGGCGGGCTGACGACGCCCGCCGCTTCCATCGCCTCGACCAGACGCGCGGCGCGGTTGTAGCCGATCTTGAGCCGCCGCTGCACCCCGGAGATCGATGCACGCCGCGTCTCGGTGACGATCTTGACCGCCTCGTCGTACAGCGGATCGCTCTCGTCCCCGCCGCTGCTGCTCGCCTCGGGCAGGCCGGTGGCGCCGATGACGGTGCCGTCGCCCATGGTCTGCATCTCGTCGAGCACGCCCTCGATGTAGTCGGCCTTGCCGCTCTGCTTGAGATGCTCGACGACGCGGTGCACCTCTTCATCCGACACGAAGGCGCCGTGCACGCGCTCGGGCATCGCGGTGCCCGGCGGGAGGTAGAGCATGTCGCCGTGCCCGAGCAGGGTTTCGGCGCCGGACTGGTCGAGGATGGTGCGCGAGTCGATCTTGGAGCTGACCTGGAAGGCGATGCGGGTCGGGATATTGGCCTTGATCAGGCCGGTGATGACGTCGACCGACGGCCGCTGCGTGGCCAGGATCAGATGGATGCCGGCCGCACGTGCCTTCTGAGCCAGACGCGCGATCAGCTCCTCGACCTTCTTGCCGACGATCATCATCATGTCGGCGAATTCGTCGATGAAGATGACGATATAGGGCAGCGGCTCGAGCAGGTCGGCGACGTCGCTCGATTCGGGATTCGGCCGGAACAGCGGGTCCGACAGTGGCTGCCCGGCGTCCTGCGCGTCCTTCACCTTCTTGTTGAAGCCGCCGAGGTTGCGCACACCCACGGCGCTCATCAGCTTGTAGCGGCGCTCCATTTCCGCCACGCACCAGCGCAGGCCGTTCGCGGCCTCCTTCATGTCGGTGACCACCGGCGCCAGCAGGTGCGGAATGCCCTCGTAGACGCTGAGTTCCAGCATCTTCGGGTCGATCATCAGCATGCGCAGGTCTTTCGGGCTGGCCTTGAACAGCAGGCTCAAGACCATCGCGTTCACCGCCACCGACTTGCCCGAGCCGGTGGTGCCGGCCACCAGCAGATGCGGCATGCGTGCGAGATCGGCGACCACTGACTGGCCACTGATGCCCTTGCCGAGCGCCAGCGTCAGCGGGCTGGCCGACTTGTCGTATTCCTTGGAGCGCAGCAGCTCGGAGAGATAGATCATCTCCCGGCGCACGTTCGGAATTTCCAGGCCGATCACCGATTTGCCCGGAATCACGTCGACCACGCGCACCGCCTTCACCGACAGGCCGCGGGCGATGTCCTTGTCCAGCGAACTGATCTGGCTGACCTTGACGCCCGGCGCGGGCTCCATCTCGAAGCGGGTGATCACCGGGCCGGGCTGGGCCTCTTTCACTTCCACGTCGATGCGGAAGTCCTTGAGCTTGAACTCGATCTGCCGCGACAGGGTCTCCAGCGTTTCTTCGTCGTAGCCCTTGGGCTGCGGCTTGGGATCGTCGAGCAACGACAACGGCGGCAGATCCGAGCCGTTGGCGTTGACGCCGTGGAACATCGGGATCTGCTGCTCGCGCTTCGCGCGCTCGCTCTTCTCCACGACCGGCGGCGTCGGCGGCACCTCGATCTTGACCGGCGCACGCTTGGCGCGCAGTTCGCTGTCGACCTTGCGGGCCTCGGTGCGCTCCTCGCGGTGCACACGGGCCTCCTTCCAGTCCGTGGCCTGCTTGCTGCTTCGCCGCAGCAACACCGGGAGCGTCATGACCCAGCCGCCGATCCGGTCCATCAGCGCGAACCACGACAGGCCGGTGGCCAGGGTCACCGACACCAGAAACAGCGCCAACAGAAACAGGTTGCCGCCGACCGGCCCGATGCCGCCATAGAGCGAGTTGCCGACCAGACGCCCGAGGATGCCGCCGCCGCCCGCCGAGAGGTACTCGACGGCCGGAAGACGCAGATACAGCAGCCCGCATGCGGACACGAGGAATCCCACGATGCCGACCAGTCGGAGCGCCGGACCGAAATCGGCCTGACGGCCCGGTTCGCGCTCGAGGCCGAACAGTGCGATCCAGGCGATCGCGCCGAGGATCAGCGGAAGCAGATAGGCCACATAGCCGCACAGATGCAGCAGCACGTCGGCGATCCACGCCCCCACCGGACCACCGACGTTGTTCAGCGGCGCGGTCACGCTGCCGGCGTTGGTCCAGCCCGGATCGGTGTGCGAGTACGTGAACAGACACGCCAGCAGATACAGCAGGAACGGGGCGATCGCGATCAGCGCGATGTCCCGCACCAGACGCTGGCGGCGCGGATTCGGCTCCGCCGTGGACGCCGGAGACCCGGCGTCCTTGGAGGGGCTGCGCGTGCGCTTCGCGCGGTCTGCGAGGGGGCGTGCCACCGTGCGTATTTACCTGAAGAATTGGACCCAGGTGTTTGATCTTACTTCAAAGTTTCATGCCCTGCAGCGCGGGATGCACGAGCTTGCCGGCTTCGACGTTGATGCCGCGCACCAGGGCGGCATTGTCACGCCAGTCGCCCGAGGCAAGCTTGTTGACCCACGGCAGGATCGCGGCGCAGATCGCCTGCGACGAAGTCTGCGGCACGGCGCCCGGCATGTTGGTCACGCAGAAGTGGGTGACCCCCTCCTCCACATACGTCGGCTCCTTCCACGTGGTGCCACGCGAGGTTTCGAAGCAGCCGCCCTGGTCAATGGAGATGTCGACGAGCACGCTGCCATCCTCCATCGACTTGATCATCTCGCGGGTGACCACGTGCGGCGCGACAGCGCCGGTGACCAGCACCGCGCCGATCACCAGGTCGGCCGACGCGACCTCGCGTGCGACGACTTCATCGTAGGGATACAGCGCCGTGACGTTGTTGCCCAGGCGCATCATCTGGTCCATGCGATCGGCGCGCTTTTCGAACACCACCACGTTCGAACCGCCGGCCGCAGCGAGTGCCGCCGACGCGCCGCCGGCCACGCCGGCGCCGAACACCACGACCTTGCCGCGCTCGGTCGAGGGCAGGCCACCGAGCAGCTTGCCCTTGCCGCCCAGCGGCTGGTGCAGGTAATGCGTGCCCACCTGGACACCGATCTTGCCGGCGATCACCGACATCGGCGCCAGCAACGGCAGCTCGCCGTTGTCGAGTTCGACGGTTTCGAAGGCGACACCGGTCAGGCCGATGTCGAGCAGACGCCTGGTCAGCTCGGGCAGCGGTGCCAGATGCAGGTAGCAGAACAGCAGGTGATCCTTGCGCAGCAGCGCCAGGTCGCCCTCGATCGGCTCCTTGACCTTGACGATCAATTCGCCCTTCTCGTACAGCGCGGCGGCATCCGGCGCGATCTTCACGCCCAGGCGGGTGTAGGCCTCGTCGCTGAAGCCCGACTTCAGGCCGGCGCCCTGCTGCACCCACACTTCATGACCACGGTTGACCAGATCGCCCGCGGCGGCGGGCACCAGGGCCACACGCCCTTCGAGGGTCTTGGTCTCACTCGGAACACCGATACGCATAACGCCGACTCCTGCACAAAAAAACGCCGCTTTGGGCGGCGTGTCGCGATGGATTGTTGCGGTCGGCTGACGTGGCCGAACCTTGTTTTGCGGGGGGCGCACCGCCAAGCTATGGATCACGTCAGGCCGCAGTGCCTTAGCCCGCGAGTATACATGAGCGCTTCTTCCGCCAGCCCCCGTCACATCCGTCTCCTGATCCTCGGTTCCGGCCCCGCCGGCTGGACCGCGGCCGTCTACGCGGCCCGCGCCAACCTCAAGCCGGTCGTCATCACCGGCATGCAGATGGGCGGCCAGCTGATGACCACTACCGAGGTCGACAACTGGCCGGGCGATGCGCACGGACTGATGGGCCCGGACCTGATGGCGCGCATGCAGGCGCATGCCGAGCGGTTCGATACCGAAGTGGTGTTCGACCACATCCATACCGCCGATCTGTCGCAGCGCCCGTTCCGCCTCAAGGGCGACAGCGGCGAATACACCTGCGATGCGCTGATCATCTCCACCGGCGCGACCGCGAAGTATCTCGGCCTGCCCTCGGAAGAGGCCTACAAGGGCCGCGGCGTCTCCGCGTGCGCCACCTGCGACGGCTTCTTCTACAAGGACCAGGACGTGGCCGTGGTGGGCGGTGGCAACACCGCGGTCGAGGAAGCGTTGTACCTGTCGAACATCGCCAGGACCGTCTATCTGGTGCATCGCCGCGACACGCTGCGCGCCGAGAAGATCATGCAGGACAAGCTCAACGCGAAGATCCAGGCCGGCAAGATCGTGCCGGTGTGGCATCACACCGTTGACGAAGTGCTCGGTGACGAGGCCGGCGTGACCGGCCTGCGCCTGAAGTCCGTCCAGGACGAGAGCACGCGCGAGATCGCCGTGCACGGATTCTTCGTCGCGATCGGCCACACGCCCAACACCACGCTGTTCGAAGGCCAGCTGGCGATGAACAACGGCTACCTCGAGATCCGCTCGGGTATCGACGGCAATGCCACCTCCACCAACGTGCCGGGCGTGTTCGCCGCCGGCGACGTGACCGATCAGCACTACCGGCAGGCGATCACCTCGGCCGGCTTCGGCTGCATGGCTGCGCTCGACGCCGAACGTTTCCTCGACCAGCAGGGCTGACGGCGTGCGGGCTCGGCACTCGATCCCGGCGGCACTGGTCGTCGCCGTCCTCGCTCTGGTCGGTGCGCCATCGGTTGCGGCGAATCCCCCTAACCCGCTGTGCCTGGACGAAGGCGAGCTCGGGGCTGCGGTGCGTGCGCAGGGCGATGCGGCCTACCGGCTCGCCTACGATCCCGCGCGGAAGGGAACCCTCGGCGCCCTCTTTGCGCCTCAGCAGCGCATGCTGCGGGAGATGGAAGCGAAGGCCGATGCCGGCGACGTCGCGTCTGCGTCACGGCTCGGCGTGCTCTGGAGCGAATGCATGCTCGGTGGCATCGAGTACGCGTCGAGCAAACGCGAGCAGGCGGTCGGCTACCTCGAGCTCGCGCATGCTGCCGGCAACCGGGAGGCGACGTACTATCTGGGCATGCTCACGGCCATCGGCCTACGGGACGGCACTCCGTCGTTGTCGGCCGCCGCACCGCTGCTGATCCAGAGTGGGCGGCAACGCGCCGCCGCTGACGAGGCACTCGCGGCAGCCGATACGTATGCCGCCATCGTGCTGTCCCGGCTGCGCAGTCTGTCCGCCGAGGCCTTCCGCCATGCACGAGGCACGGCGCCGCGCGGTCAGCCTGCCGAGGTGGTCGTCAACTACGATTTCTGCGCCGCGAGCGCCGTCGTGGAGGCCGCGCCGGAGGGCATGGACCGGACGGCGCTCGAGCAGGTGCTGGGCGGTCCGATGGCCGGGCTGCCGACCGACGGGCTCGCATGCGACACGCGGGAAGCGCCGATCGGCATTCGGGTACCCCTGGGTATCCCAGCCGCGTAAGCAGCGCGCCGTCCGCTCACCAGAATGCCCGCCCTAGACGCGAACGACAGCGCCCAACCCGTGACGTTCACCCGTTGCGACTCGCTGCAACAGATTCCGGCCGCATCCTGGGACGCGCTTCACGACGGTAACCCCTTCGTCAGCCATGCCTTTCTGGCCGGCCTGGAGCAGCACGCTTGTCTGCGCGCCGAGTGGGGCTGGACGCCCCATCATCTGACGCTGTGGGAGGGCGATGCGCTGGTGGCGGCGGCACCGGCGTACCGCAAGACCAATTCGCATGGCGAGTTCGTGTTCGACCACGCCTGGGCACATGCCTATGCCCGCTACGGTGAAGACTATTTCCCGAAACTGCTGGTGGCATCGCCGTATTCACCGGTGACGGGTCCGCGCCTGCTGGCGCGCGATGCCGGCGCGCGCGTGGCCCTGCGCATCGCGCTCGAGCGCGTGACGGCTGACGCCGGCTGGTCGTCGGCACACGTCAATTTCCATACCGGCGCCGAAGCCGAGGCGTTCGACGGCGACTGGCTGCCGCGCATCGATGTGCAATACCACTGGCGCAACCCCGGCGATTGGTCGACCTTCGACGACTATCTCGGCGCGATGGATCACAAGCACCGCAAGAACATCCGGCAGGAACGCGCCAAGATCGCGCGATCCGGCGTGACCTTCCGCGTGCTGCACGGCGACGAGGCCAGCGACGACGACCTCGCGACGATGTTCCGCTTCTATCTGCAGACCTTCGCCGAGTACGGCAATTCGCCGGCATTGACCCTGGATTTCCTGCGCCACCTTGCCGGGACCATGCCGCGCCAGCTGGTTCTGGTGCTGGCCGACCTCGGTGACGTGCCGGTGGCCGGGGCGCTGTGTCTTCGCGGCGGCGACACCCTGTACGGCCGGTACTGGGGGGCCGTGGCCGCCCTGCCCGGCCTGCATTTCGAGACCTGCTATTACCAGGGCATCGCGTACTGCCTGCGCGAGGGCGTGCGCCATTTCGAGCCCGGTGCCCAGGGCGAGCACAAGCTGGCGCGCGGCTTCCTGCCGACGCTCGTGCACAGCCGCCACTGGATTGCCGATCCCGCGTTCCGGGGTGCGCTGCGCGACTGGTGCGCACAGGAGGCGGCCTCGATCCGCAGTTACGCGGCGACACTCGCGGCCAGCAGTCCGTTCAAGTCCGCGGCATCGTGAGCCTGCATGTGCCCAAGCTCGGGGCGGATCCGCTGGCGGCGTTTCCGCCGGTCGAGACCGCATTGCGACGCCCCGACGGTCTCCTCGCCTTCGGCGGCGATCTGTCTCCGCCGCGCCTGCGCACCGCCTACCGCAGCGGCATCTTTCCCTGGTTCTCGCAGGGGCAGCCGATCCTCTGGTGGTCACCGGATCCGCGCCTGGTATTCGAGACGGCCCACTTCGCCCTGCCCCGGCGTGCCCGTCGCAGCCTGAAGCGCAGCGACTGGGTGATCCGCGCCGATACCGCATTCGACGCGGTGGTCGCCGCGTGTGCGTCCGCGCCCCGGCCGGGGCAGGACGGCACGTGGATCACCCCGGGAATGCAGAGCGCGTACTCGGCGCTTCACGCCGCAGGCGATGCCCACAGTGTCGAGGTGTTCGACGGGGCGCGCTTGGTCGGTGGCATCTACGGGGTGTCGATCGGCCGGATGTTCTTCGGCGAGAGCATGTTCAGTGCCGAGCCCGGCGGATCCAAGGTTGCCCTTGGCGCACTGATCGCCCAGCTCCGTGACTGGGGCATGCCCCTGCTCGACGCGCAGGTGGGCAATCCACACCTGCTCGGACTCGGAGGCGTGCCCTGGCCGCGGGCGCGATTCATCGAGTGTGTGACCCGTCTGGTCGATGCGCCACCGCCCGTCAGCGGTGCGTGGACGGATGCGTTCGGCGTGCAGGCAGCGGCGGGACTGGCCGAACGTCCGATGGCCGCGTCCCCCACTTGACCGCCAGCCGCGCTTTTGCATCGGCAGCCTGCCCGTGCGAGAATGCTCCGCTTTGCTGGCGCGCACCGCGCCGCTCCCACAGACACGGATATTCCAGACGAATGGCGAAAGACGACGTCATCGAGTTCGAAGGCACGGTTTCCGAGACGCTTCCGAACACCATGTTCCGGGTGAAGCTCGAGAACGGCCACGAAATCATTGCGCACATCTCGGGACGGATGCGCAAGAACTACATCCGTATCCTGACCGGCGACCGGGTCAAGGTCGAGATGACGCCCTACGATCTGAGCAAGGGCCGGATCACCTACCGTATGAAGTAACTGCCGCCTCCATCGGAGCGACAGCGAGAGAAGGCAGCCTCCGGGCTGCCTTCTTGCGTTGGGGACGCACGGGCCTGCGCCATTTCGCGGCCCGCGTTCGACTTGCAAGCCCGCGCGTCCGCGGTTCGCCGGCGGGTTCATGCGGCGCTTGCGCCCGCACGCCCATCCGTCACGGTGCGTCCGGGCACCGCGGCCCGGCTCGTCGGGCGCCTGCAGCGCAACGTCCGAGACTGCGCACGGCAGGCGGGCGTCCCCTGCGTGCGCGGCCGGAGGCGCCGGCCCCTGCCGTCATCGGTTGTCCATCGAGCACGACCGCGTGCCTGCACCGAAATGCCGGGGCATCACCAGGGGCTGCCATTCGGTTCACCCGCCGGTGCGACCGGTCGCGCTCACACGATCGGCGCACATGGAAAAGGCGCCCGAAGGCGCCTCTTCTCCTGTCGCGCGGATGCGCGCCTTACTCCTCGACCGTCGCCGGCAGCAGTTTCTCGGGCTCCGGGAACGTCTCGACCGTCAGCTCGCCATCCTTGACGTCGATCACCACGCGCCCGCCGTTGGCCAGCTTTCCGAACAGCAGCTCATCCGCCAGGCGACGCTTGATCCGGTCCTGGATGACGCGCGCCATCGGACGTGCCCCCATCTGCGGGTCGAAGCCGTGCTGGGCCAGCCAGTCGCGCGCCAGCGGCGACGCGGTGACGGCCACGTTCTTGTCGTGCAGCTGGCTTTCGAGCTCGATCATGAACTTGTCGACCACGCGCAGGATGTGGTCGAAGCCCAGCGACTGGAACTGCACGATGGCGTCGATGCGGTTGCGGAACTCGGGCGAGAACGACTTGCGGATGACCTCCATCGCATCGCTGCTGTGGTCCTGGCGCATGAAACCGATCGAGCGACGCGAGGCCTGGGTGGCACCGGCATTCGTCGTCATTACCAGGATCACGTTGCGGAAGTTCGCTTCGCGGCCATTGGTGTCGGTCAGCACGCCGCGGTCCATGACCTGCAGCAGGATGTTGAAGATGTCCGGGTGCGCCTTTTCGACCTCGTCGAGCAGCAGTACGCAATGCGGCGTCTTGACGATCTTCTCGGTCAGCAGGCCGCCCTGGTCGAACCCGACGTAGCCCGGGGGCGCACCGATCAGGCGACTGATCGAATGCGACTCCATGTACTCGGACATGTCGAAACGCACCAGCTCGATCCCCAGCTGCAGCGCGAGCTGCCGCGTGACCTCGGTCTTGCCGACGCCGGTGGGGCCGGCGAACAGGAAGCTGCCGATCGGCTTGTCCGGGTTGCCGAGTCCCGAGCGCGCCAGCTTGATGGCCGAGGTCAGTGTCTCGATCGCCGGATCCTGGCCGAAGATCACCATCTTGAGGTTGCGCTCGAGATGCTCCAGCACGTCCTTGTCGGTCGCGCTGACCTGCTTGGCGGGAATGCGCGCCATCTTCGCGACGATGGTTTCGACTTCTTCGACGTCGATCAGCGCCTTGCGCACGCCTTCCGGCAGCAGACGCTGACGGGCGCCCGCCTCGTCGATGACGTCGATCGCCTTGTCGGGCAGCAGGCGGTCGGCGATGTGCTTGACCGACAGGTCCACCGCGGCCTGCAGCGCCTCGTCGGCATAGGTGACGTCGTGATGTGCCTCGTAGCGCGGCTTGAGCCCGAGCAGGATCTGGAACGTCTCGCTGACCGTGGGTTCGACGATGTCGATCTTCTGGAATCGCCGCGCCAGCGCGCGATCCTTTTCGAAGATGCCGCGATACTCCTGGAACGTCGTCGAGCCGATGCAGCGCAGCTCGCCCGACGACAGCGCGGGCTTGATCAGATTGGACGCGTCCATCGTGCCACCCGATGCCGAGCCGGCGCCGATGATGGTGTGGATCTCGTCGATGAACAGGATCGCGCCCGGGTGCTTCCTGATCGCGGCCAGCACGGCCTTGAGCCGCTTCTCGAAATCACCGCGGTACTTGGTGCCGGCGACCAGAGCGCCGAGATCGAGCGAATAGATCGTCGCCTCGCTCAGCACCTCCGGCACCTCGCCGTCGACGATGCGCTTGGCCAGGCCCTCGGCGATCGCGGTCTTGCCCACGCCGGCCTCGCCGACGTAGAGCGGGTTGTTCTTGCGACGGCGGCACAGCACCTGGATGGTGCGCTCAACCTCCTCGGCGCGCCCGACCAGCGGGTCGATGCGGCCTTCGCGGGCGGCGGCATTGAGGTCGCTGGCGTACTCGGCCAGCGCGTCCGCCTTCGCGTCGCTCTCGCCGTCGCGCACCTGGCCGGCGTCCTCGGCGCCGGCGTCACCTTCTTCGCCGCCGGTCTTGGCGATGCCGTGCGAGAGATAGTTGACGACGTCCAGTCGGGTGACGTCCTGCTGGTTGAGGTAATAGACCGCGTGCGAGTCCTTCTCGCCGAAGATCGCCACCAGCACGTTCGCGCCGCTGACTTCCTTCTTGCCCGACGACTGCACGTGGTAGACCGCACGCTGCAGCACGCGCTGGAAGCCCAGCGTCGGCTGGGTGTCGCGGGTGTCGTCGTCGGCGAGCTTGGTCACCGATGTCAGGATGGCCTGTTCCAGATCCGCGCGCAGTCGCGGGAAATCCGCACCGGTGGCCTTGAGCACCGATTCGGCGGACGGATTTTCGAGCAGGGCGAGCAGCAGGTGTTCGACGGTCATGTACTCGTCGCGCGCCTCACGGGCGCGCTTGTAGCACTGGCCGATGGTGAACTCGAGATCTTTGCTGAACATGGGGCGGAGGCCTCCGGAATACTGCAACCCTGGATGGGGGCCCGGACCCGGTTTTTCCATCCCTGCCCCGGGACCTGTTTAGGCCTTTTCCATCGTGCAGAGCAAGGGGTGAAGGTTGAGTCGTGCGTATTCGTTCACCTGTGCCACTTTCGACTCCGCGACTTCCCGGCTGTAGACCCCGCAGACCCCCCGTCCACGGGTGTGGACGTGCAGCATCACCTGGGTGGCGCGCTCGATGTCGAGGGCGAAAAAGCGGATCAGAATCTCGACGACGAAATCCATCGGGGTGTAGTCGTCGTTGAGCAGCAGCACCGAGTACAGCGGCGGGGGCGCCACTTCGGGGCGGCTGGTCGCCACGGCGGTGCCGTGGTCGTGGTCGTGGTCGTGGTCGTGCTTGCGGCTCATGCGGCAATTATAGAACGGCGTCCCATCGGGCGCGGATGGACGCTCCGGATGACCGGCCTCAGAATGATCGCATCCCCCGTCCAGGTCGCTCGCATGCCCTCCGCTCTCCGCCGCATCGTCTCCGTCGGCATGCTGCTGGTGTCGTCAACCGCCGCGGTCGCGGCCTCTCCCGCGCCGTCATCCAGGTTGGAACCGCAAGCGGACGCGCCGGATACGGCGGCGTCGGACGCCACGCTGGCCGCGCGTCTCGATGCCCGCGGCGTGCGCTACGAGCGCGACGCCGACGGTGACTACCGGGTGGTCTTCGCCTGGCAGCAGGAGCAGCGTTCGCAGGTGGCGTTCGTCGCCGGCCGGGCGCACGTCTTCGGCGACAGCGCGGTGCGCGAGGTGTTCTCGCCTGCGGCGCGGGTGCCGGCGGGCGGGTTCGATGCCGCGCGCAGCGACATGCTGCTGCGCGACAGCCAGTCCAACATCCTAGGGGCGTGGGAGATCGCCGGCGACGTGCTGTTCTACGTCATCAAGCTGCACGACGACGCCGACGGGGCGCGCATCGAGCAGGCACTCGAGGCCGTTGCCCAGCTGGCCGACGACATGGAACAGCGGCTCACCGGCGAGGATGCGCTGTGAGCGTGCGCGAAGGCCGGTTCTGGCAACCGGATGTCACGGTGGCGACGGTGGTGATCGACGAGGGCCGCGTGCTGTGCGTCGAAGAACACGCGGAGGGCCGCCTGGTGCTGAACCAGCCGGCGGGGCATCTCGAGCCGGACGAATCGCTGGTCGCGGCGGCCGTGCGTGAAACACTGGAGGAAACGGGCTGGACCGTCGAACTCACCGGCTTCGTCGGTGCGTACCAGTGGACGGCGCCGACACGGCCGGATGGCCAGGCCGGGCGGCAGTTCCTCCGCTTCGCATTCGTCGCCCGGCCGGTGGCGCACGATCCGTCCCGCGTCCTCGACGACGGCATCGAGCGCGCCCTGTGGCTGACGCCCGCCGAGCTGCGCGACGCCTCCGAACGGCATCGCAGTCCACTGGTGTGGACCGCGGTGGCCGACTGTCTGGCCGGTCAGCGGTTCCCGCTGTCGCTGCTCCAGCAGGTGGCATGAGCACGCCCGAGGTCGTGGTGGGCCTGTCGGGCGGCGTGGACTCGTCGGTCGCGGCCCTGCTGCTCCGTGATGCCGGCGTGCCGCTCGCGGGTGTGTTCATGCAGAACTGGGCCGACGACGGCAGCGGCGACTGCCGGGCCGAGGACGATCGCCGCGATGCGGTCGCGGTGGCCGGGCGTCTCGGCATTCCGATCCAGTTCCGGGATTTTTCCCGCGAGTACTGGGACGGCGTTTTCGCCCATTTCATCGAGGAATACGCCGCCGGCCGCACGCCGAACCCGGACGTGCTGTGCAACCGCGAGATCAAGTTCAAGCATTTTCTCGACGCGGCCCAGGCGCTGGGCGCCGGGCGCATCGCGACCGGCCACTACGCCCGAGTCGATCATGCCCGTGGCCGCTGGCGCCTGCTGCGCGCGCGCGACGGCGGCAAGGACCAGAGCTACTTCCTGCATCAGCTCGGCCAGCCGCAGCTGGCGGCCACCCTGTTTCCACTGGGCGAGCTGCCGAAGTCCGACGTGCGGGCCATGGCGCGGGACGCCGGCCTGCCGACGGCGGCGAAGAAGGATTCCACCGGCATCTGTTTCATCGGCGAGCGCGATTTCCGCAGTTTCCTCGCCCGGTATGTGCCTGCACGCGAGGGCGAGATCCGCACGCCGGACGGGCGGGTCGTCGGTACGCATCCGGGGGTCTTCTATTTCACCCTGGGCCAGCGCGAGGGGCTGCAGCTCGGTGGCGTGCGCGGGTTCGCGGCGGCGCCGTGGTACGTGGTCGACAAGCGCGTCGAGGACAACGTGCTGGTCGTGGACCAGGTGCGCGACAGCCCGTGGCTGATGTCGAACGTCACCCGCACCGCCGCGGCCCACTGGGTGGCCGGTGCCCCGCCCGCCTCGACGTTCGAGGCCCGGGCCCAGACCCGCTACCGGCAGCCGGACGAAGCCTGCACCGTGACCGCGCACGACGACGGCACGCTGACCGTGCGTTTCGCACGTCCGCAGCGCGCCGTCACACCGGGGCAATCCCTGGTGCTCTACGACGGTGACGAATGCCTGGGCGGCGCGGTCATCGCCTCCACCGATGCACCGCGCGCCGCGGCATCCGCGGGCAGCGGGTAAACTGGCGTAATGAGCAATTCCTTCGACGACCGCGTCCTCGCGCTTGCGGCCCTGGCCCAGGCCCTGCAGCAGGTGCGCACGACCGCCGAATCGGGACAGTCCCGTCACGACCCCGCCGAGGCGGTGATCGCCAGCGTGTTCCGGATCGATGCCGATTCCGTGGCCGATGTCTATGGCGGCGTGCCCCGCCTGCAGCCCGGCCTGCGCCTGCTGCGCGACATCTTCACCCGGCAGCAGCCCGACGACGGCGTGGCCAAGCTGGCGATGTCGGTGCTGCGGCTGGAGCGCCGGTTCTCGGCCGAGTCCGACGTGATCGACGCGGTCAGCGACGGCCTGCAGCGGATCGCGCCGCGGGCCCGTGACGACGGCGCCACCCATCCCGACGTGCTCCGCGCGCTCGGTAAGCTGTACGCCGAGACGATCAGCCAGTTGCGGCCGCGGGTGATGGTCCAGGGCGCGCCGCACTACCTCGGTCAGGCCCAGGTGGTGGCCGAGATCCGCGCCCTGCTGCTTGCGGCGGTGCGTGCGGCCGTGCTCTGGCGCCAGCTCGGTGGCAGCCAATGGGAACTGCTGATCGGCCGTGGGCGGATGCTCGAGTCGATCGCGCGCATGGTGCCGTGATCGGCGGCGCCGGCGGGAACGCCGGATGCGCTTCTCCGCGCTAAAGCCGCGCGGGTGGGTGCCGATACCGGGGACGTGAGAAATCCCCTGAGAGCGCCCATGTACGCACGCATCCTGATCCACCTTGCCGCGCCGCTGGCGCTGACCCTGCTGCTGTCACTCGCGTTCGTCCTTGATTGGGCTGCGCCGGTGCGCTGGGCGATCCTGCTCACCCTGACCGCCAGCTGGTTGGCGGGCATCTACCTGCTGGTGCGGCGTGAAGGCCGCTCCTCGCCCGAGCATGCGCGGGCACTGAAGGAGCAGGACGAACTTCTGACCGAGCTGCGCCAGTTCGTCGGCACCGAGATCGAAGGATCGCGGAACGAGGTGGAGCGCGCCCGGGAACTGATCCGCCAGGCGGTCAGCGGTCTGGGCAGCAGCTTCGACGCGATGAACCGCAAGTCCCGCCAGCAGTCGCAGGCGATGAGCCGCCTGCTCGACCGCACCGGCGACCAGGACGGCATGGGCGGCGCGGATGTCGCGCGCTTCGCCCAGCACGCCAGTCAGCGGATGGAACAGCTGGTCGAGGCGCTGGAGCAGGTCAGCGGCCAGAGCGGCGTGACCGTCACCCACATCGACGAGATGGCGGGACATCTGGACGGCATCTTCGCCCTGCTCGAGGACGTGAAGTCGATTGCCGACCAGACCAACCTGCTGGCGCTCAACGCCGCCATCGAAGCGGCCCGCGCCGGCGAGGCGGGACGGGGCTTCGCCGTCGTCGCCGACGAGGTGCGCAACCTGTCGGAGCGCTCGACCGCGTTCAACGAGCAGATCCGCAAGCTGGCGCATTCGTCGAAGGAGTCGATCGCCAAGGTGCGCGACACCGTGTCGGGCATGGCGTCGCGAGACCTCGACCGGTCCCGCGAAGCCCGCGCCGAAGCGGCCGGCATGCTGGAGCAGGTGGCCACGATCAACCGCACGCTCGGCGATGGCATGCGCGAGATTTCCGAGTGCGGCCGCGCGATCGACGCCAGCGTGAGCGAGGCGGTACGTGCGCTGCAGTTCGAGGACATCGCCACCCAGGCACTCGGCGGCGTGCATTCGCATCTCGAGCGCCTGAACGCGATCAACCGGGAAGCGATCGACCTGCAGGACCTGCTGCGTCGCAATGGCGGTGTCTACGACGAGGATCTGATGCGTGCCCTGCAGCGGATCGGTCAGCGCCTGCGCGATCTGCGCAGCACCTGGGAGCGGCCGCCGCACAAGCCGGTGACCCAGGATTCGATGGGTGCCGGCACCGTCGAGCTGTTCTGACGGCCCGCGCCTTGGAACACGGCTCGACACGCGATACCCCGCATGCCCCGGCAACCGCTGGGGCATGCGCGTGTGTGCCGTCGGCACCAGCCGATGTGCGCCGGATCGGCGGCGATTTGCTGGACCGCCTGGAACTGGCGGGCAGGCGCGAGCTCGAGAGTCTCCTCGCCGGGGCCGCGCCCGGCGCCGCGACGTCGATGGATGCGGTGGAATCGGTCATCGCCTGGGATCTCGCGGCCGGGTTCTGACGTGGCGCGCCGCCGGTCCGGCACACGGCGCCCGGCCATCCGAGGTGAGCTGCCCCTCGCTGACGACCATGCGATGCCGCAGAGCCGCGCCGGACGGTCGGCAGGCGCCGCGCATTCGCCGCAGCGCGTAGGCACCCGACCTGGCGAGCGTGCAGTCCGCGATTGCGTTCGCCTCGGCAGGCTCTCGTGTCCGCGGTCGGACGCGTGCCGCGCCCCTGCGGAACAGCCATGCGATGCGGCCTCACCTCGCTCCCCGGGCGCATCGCGCCACGATGCCCGGAGCCTCCGGCGGCGCTCGCGTCCGACGCGCGCGCTCACGTGCCGCGCTTCCGGTCGTGCACGGTCTGGCGGGACGTATCGCCGGGAGGCCGGCACGGGTGTGAGGCCGAGGCCCGGAGTCTGGGTCACGGCCCGGCCGCTGCGCTGGCGGATGGCGTCGGCGCCGGATGGGCACGGATACGACCGCCCCGCCCTGCTGCGCGCGGCGGTCGAGCGGTCTCGACGACCGGTGGCTCACATGCTGGCGCGTCGATCCGACGCCGCGGGCTCTGACCGGCGGCGCAGCCCGGGGCCGCGCGCTCGGGATGGTCCGAGGTGCCGGCGGCAGCACGGCTGCCCGGCACGTCCGTCCCCGCAAAAGACGTCAGACCAGCGCCAGGTCCGACTGGGCCGCGACCGGCGCCTGCCCCTGCAACCAGCGGGCCATCTCGCGCGGCGGCAACGGACGGGCATACAGATAGCCCTGGACCTCGTTGCAGCCGTACTCGCGCAGCAGTTGCTGGTCGACGGGTGATTCGACCCCTTCCGCCAGCACGCGCATCCGCAGGGCGGTGCCGAGCTGGATGATGGCGCGGGTGACCGCCGTGGCCCGGCCGTCGGCATCGCCGGCGGCCAGTTCGGCGATGAAGCTGCGGTCGATCTTCAGGCGGCCCACCGGGAAGCGGCTGAGATAGCTGAGACTCGAGAACCCGGTGCCGAAGTCATCGACCGCCAAGCCGACGCCGGCGGCCCGCAGCACGCCGAAACAGGCCCACAGGGCGTCGGTGTCGTGCAGCAGGGCCGATTCGGTGAGTTCCAGCTCGAGCCGTGCCGGCGGCCAGCCGGCGGCATTGCAGGCGCCGAGCACCCGCTGGGCGAAGCCGGGGTCGCGCAGTTGCACCGCGGACACGTTGACCGACATGCGGCCGAACGCGAGGCCGGCCGCGTCCCATGCCGCCGCCTGGCGGCAGGCCTCGCGCAGCACCCACTCGCCGATCGCCACGATGTCGCCGGTGGTCTCGGCGATCTCGATGAATTCGTCCGGTCCGCAGGTTCCCAGCGCCGGGTGTTCCCAACGCAACAGGGCCTCGACGCCGCAGACGGTCTGCGCGTCGAGATCCATCTGCGGCTGGTAGGCGAGCGAGAACTCGTCCTTTTCCAGTGCGCTGCGCAGGGCGTGTTCGATGTCGAGCCGGCGGCGGGCACGTTGCCAGGCATCCGGGCTGTAGAACTCGAGGCGGTTGCGGCCGCGCTGGCGTGCCCCGTGCAGGGCCACGCCGGCCGCGCGCAGCAGCTCGTCGAACCCCACGCCCGGCGGGCGCACCGCGATGCCGGCGCTGACGCCGAAACGCAGCAGCTCGCCGGCCGCGGGCACCGGGTCCGACAGGCCGCGCATGATGCGCTCGGCGGTCGCGGCCACGTCGTCGCGCCCCGTCCCCTGCTGCAACAGCACGACGAACTCGTCCGCACCGATGCGTCCGAACAGATCGCCGGCGTCGACCAGCATGTGCAGGCGCGCGGCGACCGTGCGCAGCACCACGTCGCCGGTGGCGTGGCCGTGGGCCTCGTTGATGCCGCCGAAGCCCGAGATGTCGAGCAGCAGCAGGGCCTGATAGAGGCCGCCGCCGTTCGCGAGCGCCGCATCCACGTCCTGATGCAGGCGCGAGCGGTTGGGAAGCCCGGTCAGTGGATCGAAATGCGCCAGCCGCTCGATCCGCTCACGCGCCGCGCGTTCGCCGGAGATGTCGCGGAACAGCACCAGATACCGCGGCGGGCGGCCGTCGTCGTGTTCGAAATCGACGACGGCCTGGGTCCAGACCTGCGCGCCGTCGGGCCGGTAGAAGCACAGCTCCAGACTCTGCGCGCAGGCGCCGCCGGCCACGCGATCCATCGCGGTTTCGAGCGCTTCGCGCGATTCGGTCGTGTAGTGGCGCAGCAGTTCGGTCAGCGGCAGCGAGTCTTCCTCGCGCCCGTGCAGGCCGGCGCACTCGCCGGTCCAGTGCAGCACGCGCGTCCGGGCATCGATCTCGCAGCCGCCGATACGGCCGAGCGTCGCCACCCGGCGCAGCAGCGCGGAGCGGCGGTCGACCTCGGCATCGAGTTCGTGCTGCCGCGTGACATCCTGGATCTGGGCGAGCACGCGTCGGCAGCGTCCGGCCTCGTCCAGCTGCGGCGAGGCCCAGATGCGCAGGAAGACCGGGCCGTCGTCGGCAGCGGCCGGAATCTCGAACTGCACCGGACGGCGCTGGTCGCGCAGGCTGCGCCACGCGCGGCGCAGCGCGGCGCGGTCGGCGCGGCGGACCCGTCGCAGCCACGCCCGCACGCCATCCCCGGCCTGCAGGCCGAGGCGTTCGCACAGCACGGCCGCGCAGTCGATCCGGCCGCTGGCCTGGTCCCATTGCCAGCTGGCCATGCCGGCCAGACGCTGGGTGGCCTCGACCAGGCCACGCTGCTCGCGCAGGGTCTGCTCCAGCTGCTTCTGGCTGTCGATGCCGGTCAGCGTGCCGGCGACCTTGGACGGGCGGCCCTGGGCATCGCGGGCGGTGATGCGTCCGCTGTCGCGGACCCAGCGCCAGGCGCCATCCGCCAGCGCGCAGCGGTACTCGTACAGATAGTCGCTCGCCTCGCCGTCCAGATAGGCGGTCAGCGCGCGGCGCATGCCGGCGCGATCCTCGGGGTGGATGCGCGCCTCGACGGCTTCGAACGGCAACGGCGCCTCGTGTCCGGGGCGGCCCACCCATTCGAGCCAGGCGCCGGAGCCGCGCATCTGGTCGTGGCGCAGATCCCAGACCCAGAGCGCATGACCGCCCGACTCCGCGGCCTCGAGCCAGTCGTCGAGGTCCTCGGACAGGCGGATGCTCAGCGAGAACGCGACCGGCGCACCGGGGTCGATCTCGATCGTGCGCAACAGGCCGCGCAGCGGCGCGCCGGTGTCGGGCAGTTCGCAGGGCAGCTCGCGCTCGCCGGCCAGCAGGCGTGCATACAGACCGGCCAGCGACAGGGCGTGATGTTCGACCAGGCGGTCGAGTCCGCGTCGCCGGGCGGCCGGATTGGCCACCAGGCAGCGCCCACCCCGGTCGAGCAGCAGCACGCCGTCCGACACCGGATGGTCGAGAAGGCTCGAGATGAGGCCGGACTCCATTGCGCTGCGTGCACTCCGTGGTTCGCGCACCCCGGGCTCCGGTGGCCGGCAGGGCGTCCCGGTAGTTAGCGGCCCGTCCGGGATGAAGTTGAGCCGCCCCCCGGGCCCGCGGGTAGACTGCACCCACGCGCAAGGAAGGAGAGCCGTCGGGATGCCGACCGGACAGTCCCGCCCCAAGCCCCGGACCGAGGCCGATCGGCGCCTCGACGTCACGGCACTGCGATGGCAGCTTCCGGCGCTTCACGCAGGTCTGGTGCTGGGCGCATGGGGACTGGTCGCGCTGTGGAATCGGCCAGTCGGCGTCATGCCGGCGTTCTGGGTGGCCGCGGCGGCGGCGTTGGCGGGCAGTGCCCTGATGGCGGTCTGGCTGCGCCGGCGTCTCCCCCGCCGCGACGACGCCTCGGCGACGGTCGGCTCGGCGCCGGCAGCCGGGCGCGAGCTGCGGGAGTTGATGCGTCTGTTGCCCGACGGCGTGCTGCTGCTCGTCGACGATCGCGTGGCCTTCGCCAACCCCGCTGGCGAAGCGATGTTCGGCTACGCGCCGGAGGGTCTGACGGGTGTGGCCGTGTCCGATCTCGTCCCCGAGCAGGACCGCGACGCGGTCGAAAGCTGGCGCCGCGCGCCGGATACCTGTGAACCGCCACCGACGCTACCGATGCGCCGCCGCGACGGCAGCGTCTTCCGCGCGGCCCTCACCGTGGCCCAGACCCGGCACGAGCAGCGGCCCTGCACCCTGCTCGTCGTCCGCGACCTCACCGATGCCGAGCGCATGCGCGACGAGCTGGCCGCCGGCAACCGCGAGCTGCAGGCGCTCGCGGTGCGGGTGCTCACCCTGCAGGAGGACGAGCGGCGGGCGATCTCGCGTGAACTGCACGACGACATCGGACAGTCGGTCACCGCGATGAAGATGGCCGCCGGTTCGGCGCTCGACGAAGACGATGCCCAGCGCCGCCGCGACGATCTCGAGGACATCCTGATGCTGGCCGACGCGACGCTGGAACGTCTGCGCGACATCTCGATCCTGCTGCGGCCCCCGCAACTCGACGCACTGGGGCTCGAAGCCGCGCTGCGCTGGCACGCCGAGCGCCTGCTGCGCAATGCCGGTATCGAGGCGGCCCTCGACATCCATCCGCTGCCGCAGCGTCCGGATCCCGGCGTCGAGCAGGCGTGCTTCCGGATCGCACAGGAGGCGCTGACGAACGTGGTGCGCCACGCGCGTGCCGGGCGGGTGCAGCTCACGCTCCGCGACACCGGTGACGGGCTCGACCTGAGCGTGCACGACGACGGCCGCGGGTTCGCGCCGGAAGCCGCGCGTGGCCTGGGGCTGGTGATCATGCGCGAACGCGCCCACGGCGCCGGCGGCCGGCTCGAGGTTTCGGCCACACCCGGCAGCGGAACGCGGCTCGATGCCTGGCTGCCCTATGCGCCGGCCACCGCCGCGGCCGGCCGCGGCTAGAATTCCTCGATGCACATGCCCGTTCCCGATCCGCCCGCCGCCATGCCGCGTCTCGGCGCGGCCCATCCCGACCTGCTGGCGATGATCGCGACCGCGGCGCAGAGTGACGTACCGCTGGTGCTGCTGCATGTCGACATCGACCATTTCGCCTCGGTCAACCAGAACATGGGCATGGACGTCGGCGACGCGGCCCTGGAAGCGGTCGGTGCACGGCTGCAGGATCGCCTGCAGGGACGCGGACAGGTCTGGCGCCACGGCAGCGACGAGTTCATCGCCGCGGCGCGGGTGCCGGCCGGCGGCGACGCGGCCGATGCCCAGGCGATCGCCGAAACCCTGATCGCCGAGATCGAGCGGCCGCTGGAGGTGTTGCCCTACACGCTGTTTCTCGAAGCCAAGATCGGCATCAGCCTGTGCCCCCAGCACGGCGACGACGCGAGCCGTCTGCTGCATCTGGCGGAAACCGCCGTGCGCCGTGCGTCGCACGCGGTGGACGACCCGGTGCAGCTGCATACCTTCGACGTGCAGGACCGCGCCCACAGCGAGAGCGCCATCGCCAGGCAGATCGTCGATGCGCTGCCCAACGGCGAGTTCCGCCTGCGCTACCAGCCCAAGATCAGCGCCCGCGATGGCCGCGTGATCGGCATGGAAGCCCTGGTGCGCTGGCAGTCGCCGGTCCTCGGCCTGCTGCTGCCGGAACGCTTCCTGCCCACGGCCGAGCGCATCGGCGTGATCCTGCAGATCGGCGACTGGATGCTCGAGCGCGTGATCGCGCAGGTCCGGGCCTGGCGGGAACAGGGTTTCGACGACTTCTTCGTCGGCATCAACGTGACCACGCAGCAACTGCTGCAGACCGATTTCGTCGACCGGCTGCTCGGGCGCATGCAGCAGGCCGGCCTGCCGATGACCGCGATCGTCCTCGAACTCAACGAGCGCGTGCTCACCCACAACAGCACCGACATCGTCTACCGCACCGTCTCGGCGCTGCGCCACGAAGGCATCGCGGTGACGCTGGACAATTTCGGCACCGGGGATGCGAGCCTCAGCGCACTGGTGCGCTACCCGGCGGACATCCTCAAGATCGACCGCAGCTTCATCAGCGCCGCACCGGCCGGCAACCGCGAAACGGCGATCGTCCGTGCGCTCATCGCGATGGGCCACCAGCTCGGCATGAAGGTCATCGCCAACGGCGTCGAGACCGAGGCCCAGCTGGGCTTCCTGCGCCGCGCCGACTGCGACTACTTCCAGGGGTATCTCTTCGGCGAACCGATGACCGCCGAAGCCGCGAGCCAGGCCCTGCGTCAGCGGTACCTACGGCCTGAACTGTTCACCGCCACCCAGTCCGACCGCACCCTGCTGCTGGTCGACGACGAACAGAACGTGCTGCGCTCGCTGGTGCGACTGTTCCGCCGCGACGGCTACCGCATCCTCGCCGCGGGCAACGTGCGCGACGCGTTCGGGCTGCTCGCGACCAACGACGTGCAGGTGATCCTGTCGGATCAGCGCATGTCGGAAATGGACGGCACCGAGTTCCTCGGCCGGGTGAAGATGCTCTATCCCGACACCATCCGCCTGGTGCTCTCGGGCTACACCGATCTGGCCACCGTCACCGATGCGATCAACCGGGGCGCGATCTACCGGTTCCTGACCAAGCCCTGGGACGACAACAAGCTGCGCGAGCACATCCGCCAGGCGTTCCGCACCTACGACAGCCAGCGCGGACGCGACGTGCCGATCGACTGAATCAGGCCGGATCGGTCTGCGGCTGGCGCACCGGCAGGATTACCCGGAACCGGCTGCCGGCCTGGGGCGCACTGTCGACCTCGATCCGCCCGTGGTGCTTGGCGACGATGCCGTAGGAGATCGACAGGCCGAGTCCGGTGCCCTTGCCCACCGCCTTGGTGGTGAAGAACGGATCGAAGATGCGCTGCAGCATCTCGGGCGCGATGCCGCTGCCGGTATCGCCGATCTCCACCCAGACCTGGCCGGGCTCGTGCCCGGTGCGCACGGTGATCACGCCTTCGCCGTCGATCGCCTGGCCGGCGTTGAGCAGCAGGTTCATGAAGACCTGGTTCAACTCCGACTGCAGGCACTCGATCATCGGCAGCGTGCCGTAGTGCTTCTCCAGCTTGGCCTTGTAGCGCAGCTCGTTCCAGACGATGTTGATGGTCGAATCGAGGCCCGCATGCAGGTCGGCCAGACGCCAGGCATGCTCACGGTCGGAGCGCGAGAAATCGCGCAGGTCGCGCACGATGCCGGTCACCCGCTCGATGCCCTGGCGCGACTCGGTGAGGAGTTGCGGAAGATCGCGGCTGATGAAATCCACGTCCAGGCGTTCGCGGGTGGCGTCGATCTCCGAGCGCATCGCATGCGGATCGGCCGAACGCAGGGCGCGTTCGTAGACGTCGATCAGCGCGAACAGGTTGCCGACGTATTCCTGCAGGCTGCCGAGATTGGAGTGGACGTAGCCGATCGGGTTGTTGATCTCGTGCGCCACGCCGGCGGCGAGCTGGCCGATCGACGCGAGCTTCTCCGATTGCAGCAGCTGCTCCTGCGCGGCGTTGAACCGCACGTTGAGTTCCTCGTGCCGCAGCTGCAGGGCCTGCTCGTCGTCACTGCGGGCGCCGTCCTTGAGCAGCAGCAGGAACCGGCCGCTGTCCGCGCCCAGCCAGTACAGCCGGGCATCCAGGGCCCGGCCGGGCGCCAGCGTGACCGCGCCGTCCCAGTGCGCGTTGTCGCGTGCATGTCGCATGGCATCGGCGGTCAATACGCGATCCAAGCGGCCGGCGATCTCGACCCACGCCGGATGCAGACGCAGCAGGGATTCGGCGGCCGGATTGGCGTAGATCAGGCGGCCGTCCGCCTCGTGCAGGCAGACGCCTTCGTCGATGCGCGCTAGGGCGATCGCGGCCAGCGGGGCAGGAGGTGCGGACAGCGGGGACAGCAGGGTCACGGCAGCAGGATCCGGCAGCGGGAAGCCTGCAGTCTAAGCCGTGTGCAACGGCGTCGTGGAGGGCGCCGTGGACTCAGGCGACCGCCAGTTCGCGCGGACGGGACAGATGGTCGGCGCGGCCGCTCGCGTCGTAGGCCGGCGCGCTTTCCATCCGGCCCAGATGGCGCAGGGCCCAGTTCACCTCGCGGCGCCGGCGCGCGAGCAAGGCCCCGTTCGCGCGGTTGAATTCGGCCAGCTCGGCCAGCGGGCCGGAGAGTTCGCCGTCCGGAAAGGCCTCGAGCTCGCGCAGCGCGACGATCTTGTCGCGCGTGGAGCGCATCAGCGCCTCGACGTCGTGCGCGATCAGGGCGTCGCGCTCGTCGGAGAGCGCGGACGCCAGGCGCTCGAGGCTGGCCTGGGGGTCGGACATCAGCCGGCCAGCCGGGCGTCCAGATCGAGCATGCGCGACGCGATGGCTTCGGCGTCGACCTTGTACGTACCGGCGGCGAGCGATTCGCGCACGGCCTGCACCTTGGCCTCGTCGAAGGCCGGGCGGGTCGCCAGATCGCGCTGCAGCGCCTGCATGCCGGCGGCTTCGCCGGTCAGACGGAGGCTGTCGCCGCCGTTGGCGGCCTCGATGGCCTTGTCGCGCGGGTCGCCGGCGCGCGCCACCTGGGCGCCGCTGACGGAGCCGATCGCACGGGTCACCGGAACGGAGGGTCCTTCGATCTTCTGGGTCATGTCGGGGGTCCTGACACGCGTGTCTTGAGTGGGATCATGGCCGGTATCGGCCGGCCTCGGGAAAGCTTGAGGGCAATTGTTTCACTGGCTGCGGGGCGGGTGGCCGGGTCAGCGGCGGACGAGGACGTCCCCCGCCTCGTCCACCGTGCCCTGCACCACCCGGCGCGATGACAGGTTCTCGACGCTGACACGCTCGCGGGCGCCGGCATCGGCCAGCGCCCTGCCCGCCATGCGCACTTCGATGCCGCCCTGGCGCGAGACCAGCGCGATCGTATCGCCGCGCCGCACCAGCCGCGGCGCGACGAGGTCGCCCGCGGTCAGCACGCTGCCGGCCACGAGGGTGCGCCGGGCGCTGCGACCGACCGCCTCGGCCGGGTCGGCGATGGCGGCACCTGCGATGCGCGCGGTATCACGCGCCTCGGTGGTGAAGACATCGGCCGTGATCGTCTCCCCTGAAGCCACGCTGCGCGCCAGCACCAGTACGGTCTGGCTGCGCCGCACGCGCACCGGGACGAACAGGCGCCAGCCCGACGGGCACGCCACTTCGACCGTCGTGGCCGCGGTACGCCGGGCCTCCAGCGGCTGGGCGCACATCGGCATGCGCAGCGCCGGGTCGAGATTGGCCTCGGCCTCCGTGCCCGCGCCGGCGGCGGACAGGGCCGCCGTGCGGATGGACTCCACCGGCTGGAAGGCGGCCGCGTGCACGGCGGTCATCGCGAGGCCGGCCGCCAGCAGGCCCGTGGCCAGGCAGGCACGCACGCGCGGATGACAGAAACGGATGTAGGACATGACGGGCATTCGCAGGACGGCAGGCGGGACGCGCGGGTTCATGCAAATCCCGTGCCGCAGTCGCCGCCCGGCCGGAGCGTGCGGGCAGACCCGCGGCGCCGCCTTCGTCACGCCCGCCCCCTCAAGTCGACGCCGGCAGGGCCGATACCGGCGACATGTCCGATGATCTGCTCGACCGTATCGACCAGCGCACCCGCCTCGCCGGCCACAATCGGCTGGCGCTGCTGCTGTTCCGGCTTGGTGGCCGCCAGATTTTTGGCGTGAACGTGTTCAAGGTGCAGGAAGTCCTGCGCCGGCCGAGCCTGTTCCAGGTGCCCGGCCTTCCGGCCCAGTTCGCCGGCGTGGCCGACGTGCGCGGCCGCAGCGTGCCGGTTCTCGACCTGGGCCTGGCGATCGGTCATCCCGAGCGGGCCCAGAACGACCTGCCCGGCTACCTGGTGGTCACCGAATTCAACCGCTCGGTGCAGGGCTTCCTGGTCAGCGAGGTCGAGCGGATCGTCAATATCGCGGTCGCCGACATCCAGCCGCCGCCCGACCTCGGCGCCGACGGCGGCTACCTGACCGCGGTCACGCGCTTCCAGGGCGAGCTGATCCAGGTCATCGACGTGGAAAGCGTGCTGGCGGACATCTCGCAGGCGCGCATGGACGCCGACCTGTCGCCCGAGTACGCCCTGCCCGAGGGCGCGCCGCCGATGCAGGTGCTGGTGGTCGACGACTCCCGTGTGGCCCGCCAGCAGATCCGCAGCGTGCTCGACCAGCTGGGCGTCGGCGTGACGCTGCTCTCGGACGGCCGCCAGGCGCTGGATCATCTGCTGCAACTGCACGCCTCCGGCGAACCCCCGTCGCAGCGCTATGCAATGGTGGTGTCGGATATCGAAATGCCGGCGATGGACGGATACACGTTGACGACGGAAATCCGTCGTCATCCCGGCCTGGCCGACCTGTTCGTGCTGCTGCACACCTCGCTGTCGGGTGTGTTCAATACCTCGATGGTGCAGAGCGTCGGCGCCGACGCGTTCGTGGCCAAGTACAGTCCGCACGACCTGGCCGACGAGGTCCTCCGGCGGCTGAGCGAGGTGGCCGAGGCCGCCGGCGGGCGTCTCGTCGCCTGAGACCGGCGCGCCCCGCGCCCGCGCCCGGCAGGAGCGCGCGCGATGGATGACGGCGACCCGAGCCCGCGCGCGCAAGCGCGCTCCTGAAACGGGCAGTTGCGTTGCTCCGTTACCCCGGCTCACCTGCCTGCCTCGAACCTGATAGGCCGTCGGCACCCCGCGAATCCCCGCCCGGCGTGGCGCGCGGGGTCTCCCGCGTCCTGATCCTGTGAGCACGCACGCGACCGGGCGTTGCGGCGATCCCGCTCGCGCGCGGGCGCGCTCTACGCACGCGTGTCCGGTCGACGCCCGGGCTGCGCTGTCCGAATCCCCGATCCCGACTCCCCCATCCCCGCCCTTCTGGCACGCCGCTTGCACCGCTTCCGGCACAGGTTTGCCGGAGGCGCCGATGTCCAATCCGATTTCGTCCTATCTCGGGCTGCAGGCCGATGCCCTGCCGCTGCGCGAGCAGCGCATGAAGCTGATCGCCAGCAATCTGGCCAATGCGGACACGCCCGGCTACCAGGCGCGCGACCTCGACTTCAACGCCGCGCTGGCGAACGCCGCGCGGGTGCGTGAGGCGGGGCCGGCGCCCGCGCGCGAGGCGCGCTCCAACCACATTCCCTTGCCCGGCGACGACGCCCTGACGCCGTTCACGGTCGCGCGCATCGCCAGCCAGGCCAGCCTCGACGGCAACACCGTCGACCCCGATGCCGAGCGCGCGGCCTACGGCCGGGCCGCGCTCGAATACCGCGCCTCGCTGAGCTTTCTCGAGTCGCGGGTGCGCAACCTCCTGACCGCCATCACGGGACAGTAAGCCATGAGCAACCTGCCGATCTTCGATGTCGCCGGTTCCGCGCTGCAGGCCCAGTCGGTGCGCCTGAGCACGCTGGCCAGCAACCTCGCCAATGCCGATTCCGTCGCCGGCTCGCCCGACCAGGTCTACCGGCCGCTCGAGCCCGTGTTCCGCGCCACCGCGCACGGCAGCGACCCCGCGCTGACCAACGTCCAGGTGGCCGGCATCGTGGAGCGCGACACCCCGCCGATCCAGCGTTACGAACCCGGCCATCCGCTGGCCGATGAACAGGGCTACGTGTACGCGCCCGATGTCGACCCCGTTTCGCAGATGGTCAACATGATTTCCGCCTCGCGCAGCTACCAGGCCGGTGTGGAGATGCTCAACACCGCCAAGGAACTGGCGGTGGCCACCCTCAGCATGGGCCGCTAGGCCGATGCGTCCGACATGAGCCCGATCCGATGAGCAGCCTCCGATGAGCACCATCGCCAACGATGTCTACAGCAGCCTCGGCCTCGGCGGCACGCCGCCGGCCGCGGGCGGCAAGAAAGCCGAATCCCTCGGGCAGGCCGACTTCCTGCGCCTGATGACCGAGCAGCTCAAGCACCAGGACCCGCTGAATCCGATGGAGAACAGCGCGTTCCTCGGCCAGCTGGCGCAGTTCTCCACCGTGCAGGGCATCCAGAGCCTCAACGCCTCGGTCGACGGCTTCGCCGGGGCGATGGCGAGCGACCAGCTGCTGCGCGGCGCCACGATGGTCGGGCGCGAGGTACTGCTGCCCTCGACGAAGGTCGCGCTGCCGGCCGACGGCACCACCAGCGGCATCGTCGCTGCGCCGGGCCCGGGCCTGGTGACCTTCGAGGTGACCGACGCCAACGGCCAGGCGGTACGCCAGTTCACCGTGCCCGCCAGCGCTGCCGGCGAAGTGGCGTTCGCCTGGGACGGCACCGACGCCTTCGGCCAGCGCCTGCCGGCGGGTCCCTACGGCATCACCGCCAAACACGTCACCGACAGCGGTGCGACGACGAGCCTGAGCACCTACGTGCGCGGCAAGGTCGAAAGCGTCTCGGTCGGCTCCGACGGGCTGTATCTCGATCTCGAAGGCCTCGGCACCGCGCCGCTGGGCTATGTGCTGCGCGTCGGCTGACGCGCTCGTCCTCCTTCTTTCCCGCGCACGACTTCACGGAGTCCGCCATGAGCTTCAACACCTCGCTGTCCGGTATCAACGCGGCCAACGCCAATCTCAACGTCACCGCGAACAACATCGCCAACGTCAACACCACGGGCTTCAAGGAGTCGCGTGCGGAGTTCGCCGACCTGTTCTCCAACAGCTCCTACGGCCTGGCGCGCAATGCGATCGGCTCGGGCGTGAAGCTCAGCAACGTCGCCCAGCAGTTCTCCCAGGGCAACATCGATCCGACCGGGCGCAGCCTCGACATGGCGATCGACGGTGAGGGCTTCTTCACCCTGAACAAGAACGGCGCGCGAATGTACAGCCGCGCCGGCAACTTCCAGACCGACGCCCAGGGCTTCGTGGGGACGCCGGACGGCGCGCGCCTGCAGGTGTATCCGCCGCGTACCAATGCCGACGGCTTCGACGTCGGCCGGGTGACCGACCTGCAGCTGCTGACCACCGACAGTCCGCCGCGCCCGAGCAGCCGGGTGAACCTGATGTTCACCCTGCCGGGCAACGCCACACCGCCGACGATGCCGACCTTCGACCCGGCCGAGCCCAACAGCTACAACGCGTCCACCGGCGGCATCACGGTGTTCGACTCGCTGGGCGTGGGCCACGTGCAGACCTCGTACCTGGTGAAGACCGCCAATCCCAACGAGTGGCAGGTGCACAACTACGTCGACGGCGTCAGCGTCGGCGCCCCGACCACGCTGCAGTTCTCCAACAGCGGCGCCCTGCTCTCGCCCGCCGACGGCCGCATCGCGCTGGATCCGTTCACGCCCGCCAACGGGGCCGGCGTGCTCAACCTGGGCCTGGACCTCACCGGCTCCACCCAGTACGGCGAGCGCTTCCAGCTGCGCGACACCCGGCAGGACGGTTACGCCGCCGGCAAGCTCAACGAGATCAGCATCTCGGCCGAAGGCGTGGTGTTCGCGCGCTACTCCAACGGCGCCGACCAGCCGCTGGGCCAGATCGCCTTGACCACGTTCGTCAACCCGCAGGGCCTGCAGCCGCAGGGCAACAACATGTGGGCCGAGACCTACACCTCGGGCGCCGGGCGCACCGGTGCGCCGGACAGCTCGGACTTCGGCCAGATCCAGGCCGGCGCGCTGGAATCGTCGACCGTGGACCTGACCGAGCAGCTGGTCAACATGATCGTCGCGCAGCGCAACTTCCAGGCCAATGCGCAGATGATCTCGACCCAGGACCAGGTGACGCAGACGGTCATCAACATTCGTTGAGGACCGGGTAATTGGTGATTCGTGATTGGTGATTGGAAACAGCGGCTGCCCGCGAGGTAGCCGCTTTCCTCCATCCATCCTATCGCCGTCGCCCCCGCTCCTTCGAATCACCAATCCCCAATCACGAATCACGGCCCCCATGGACAAAGCCCTCTACGTCGCGATGACCGGCGCCCGCGCCACGCTGCAGGCGCAGGGCACGGTGTCGCACAACCTCGCCAATGCCGACACCGCCGGGTTCAAGGCGGCGCTGGCCAATACCGAGGCCTATCGCATCCAGGGCGGCACGCATGCGTCGCGCATCGATGCGGTGCACATCGACCAGGGCTTCGACAACCGGATGGGCGCCCAGCGCGTCACCGGCAATCCGCTCGACGTCTCCCTGCGCGAGGACCGCTGGCTCGCCGTGCAGGCGACCGACGGCACCGAGGCCTACACCCGCGCCGGAAATCTGTCGCTCACGCCGAACGGGCAACTGGTCACCGCCGGGGGGCATCCGCTGGTCGACGACAACGGCATGCCGTTCGCGCTGCCGCCGCACCAGGCGCTCGACATCGGTCACGACGGCACGGTGTCGATCGTGCCCCTGGGCGAAGGGCCGCAGACGATGGCCGTGGTCGGCCGGCTGCGCGTGGTCGAGGCCACGCCCGACCGGCTGACGCGTGGCCTGGACGGCCTGATGCGCAATACCGATCCGCAGACCCCGCTCGCCCAGGCCCCCGGCGAAGTGATGGCGACCGGCACGCTGGAAACCAGCAACGTCAACGCGGCTGGCGCCCTGGTGCAGATGATCCAGCTGCAGCGCCAGTTCGAAATGCAGGTCAAGCTGATCCAGCGCGGCGACGACAACGCCCAGGCGGCCAACAGCCTGCTGCGGCTGGGGGGCTGACGCGCGCGCTTCGCGCGCGCGTGTAACTGGTGATTCGTAAGAGCGGCGCGCTGCTGGCGCCGCCGCCGTTGCTCGTCCGAGACCCGTCGCCCGGATGGCCACCGCCGCCGCGCTGCACAGGCACGCAGCCCGTGATTCCTGATGCGAGACGGGTAAGCGCGGCGCGCCGCCTGACGCTCGCGGCGACCCGCTTCTTCCGAATCACAAATCACCAATCACGAACCACGAACCACGAACCACGAATCCCGGCTCCACTGGCACACCGATTGCATCTGCCATCCCGACGGCGCGACGCGCGCCCGCACCGAGGATCGATCGATGAACCAGGCACTGTGGGTGGCCAAGACCGGACTGGACGCGCAGCAGACGCGGATGTCGGTCGTGTCCAACAACCTCGCCAACACCAACACCACCGGTTTCAAGCGCGACCGGGCGAATTTCGAGGATCTGCTGTACCAGCAGGTGCGCCAGCCCGGCGGCGCCAGCTCCGCGCAGACCCAGCTGCCGACCGGCCTGCAACTCGGCACCGGCGTGCGTGTGGTGTCCACGTCCAAGGATTTCCAGCAGGGCAACCCGCAGCAGACCGGTCGCGCGCTCGACGTGATGGTCAACGGCCGCGGCTTCTTCGAGGTGCTGATGCCCGACGGAACGCCGGCCTACACCCGCGACGGCAGCTTCCAGATCAATGCCCAGGGCGAACTGGTCACCAGCAGCGGTTTCCCGGTGCAGCCCGGCATCCAGGTGCCCGAGGGCGCGCAGGCGATCACCATCGGCAAGGACGGCACGGTCAGCGTGCAGATCGCCGGAGAGGCCCAGGGCCTGGAGATCGGTTCGCTCACCGTGACCGACTTCATCAACCCCGCGGGCCTGCAGGCGCGCGGAGAAAACCTCTACCTCGAAACCACCGCCTCCGGCCCCGCGCAGAACGGCACGCCCGGTCTCAACGGCCTCGGCATGCTCGAACAGGGCGCGCTGGAGGGCAGCAACGTCAACGTGGTCGAGGAGCTGGTGAGCATGATCGAAACCCAGCGCGCGTACGAGATGAACGCCAAGGCGATCTCGACCACCGATTCGATGCTGGGCTACCTCAACAACAACGTCTGAGCACCGCGATGAACTCTCGCCTCCAGTTTTTCGGCCGCACCTGCGCACTGGCCCTGCCCGCCCTGCTGGCGGGCTGCGTCGCCGCCGGCGACGTGCGGCCGTATCCGGCGATGGCGCCGATCCAGCCGGTCGTCGCCCTGCCCGCGCAGGCCACGCCCGGCGCCATCTACCAGGCCGGCGGCCACGGCGGCATGTCGCTGTTCGCCGACCGCCGCGCGCGTGACGTCGGCGATCTGCTGACCATCCAGCTGGTGGAAAACACCACCGCGCAGACCAATGCCAGCACCCAGGTGGCCAAGGAGAGCAGCATCGACATCGGCGTGCCGCAGGTGTTCGGCGCACCGGTCACGATCGGCGGCCGCGATGTACTGAGCGCCTCGGCCAGCGGCAGTCGGGATTTCGACGCCAGCGGCCGCAGCGCCCAGAGCAACCGCCTGCAGGGCAGCGTGACGGTGACCGTCGTCCAGCGCCTGCCCAACGGCAACCTGGTGGTCGAAGGCAGCAAGCAGATCCGTCTGAACCAGGGCAACGAGCTGGTGCAGGTGCAGGGCATCGTGCGCCCGGCCGACATCGGCCCCGACAACACCGTGATGTCCAGCCGCGTGGGCGATGCCCGCATCGTCTACGGCGGCCGGGGCGCGATCGCGCAGTCCAATGCGATGGGCTGGCTCGGCCGTTTCTTCCATTCGCGTCTCTATCCCTACTGAGTCTCCACCGGGTCACCGCCATGTCGCGCTCTTCCCTGCTCCGTCTGATGCCCCTCGCTCTGCTCGCCGTCGCCGCGTTCGCGGCACCGCTGCACGCCCAGGAGCGCATCAAGGATCTCGCCACCGTCGGCGGCGTGCGCGGCAACGCGCTCGTCGGCTACGGGCTCGTCGTCGGTCTCGACGGCAGCGGCGATCGCACCAGCCAGTCGCCCTTCACCGTGCAGAGCCTGCGCAACATGCTCAACGAGCTGGGTGTCACAGTGCCGGCGAACGTCAACCCGCAGCTCAAGAACGTGGCCGCGGTGGCGATCCACGCCGAGCTGCCGGCGTTCGCCAAGCCCGGGCAGACGATCGACATCACCGTCTCCTCGATCGCCAATGCGGTGTCGCTGCGCGGCGGCACGCTGCTGATGGCGCCCCTCAAGGGCGCCGACGGCCAGGTCTACGCCATCGCCCAGGGTAGCCTGGTGGTCGGTGGCTTCGGCGCGCAGGGCCGCGACGGCTCGCGCGTGTCGGTAAACGTGCCGAGCGTGGGCCGCATTCCCAATGGTGCGATGGTCGAGCGCGCGGTCGACGGCGGTTTCGGCGACAGCGGCGAACTCACGCTCAATCTCAACCGCGGCGATTTCAGCACGATCCGCAACATGGTGGCCGCGCTCGATGCGCGCTTCGGCCCCGGCACCGCGCGCGCGGTCGACGGCGTGACCGTCGCGGTGCGCGCGCCGTTCGATCCGGGCGCGCGCATCGGCTTCCTGGCCGAGGTCGAGAACGTGCAGCTCTCGGCCGGCGCCGCGCCGGCCAAGGTCATCGTCAATTCGCGCACCGGTACCGTGGTCATGGGGGCCCTGGTCAAGGTGATGCCGGCGGCGATCGCGCACGGCTCGCTCAGCGTGACCATCACCGAGAGCCTGGGCGTGAGCCAGCCCGGCGGCTTCAGCGGCGGCAGCACCGTGGTCACGCCGCAGACGGACATCGCCGTGAACCAGGACGGCAGCCGCATGTTCAAGTTCGCCGGCGGCACATCGCTGGACGAGATCGTGCGCGCGGTGAATGCCGTCGGCGCCGCGCCGGGTGATCTGATCGCCATTCTCGAAGCGCTCAAGCAGGCCGGTGCGCTGCGCGCGGAGCTCGAGGTCATCTGACATGCGCATCGCGTCCGCCCCGCTCGAACTCAATCCCGCCCAGCGCCCCGATGCCGCGCGCATCGACCAGGCCGCGCGCGAGTTCGAAGGCGTGTTCGCGCAGATGCTGATCAAGAGCATGCGCGACGCCAGCTTCGGCGACGCCTTGTTCCCGGGCGAGAACCAGCTCTACCGCGACCTCTACGACCAGCGGCTGGCCAAGTCGATGACCGAGGGCAACGGGCTGGGCCTCGCCAAGGTGATCGCGCGCCAGCTCGGCGGCGGCGATGCCGGCGGCGCCGCACTCGACCCGCGCCTCGCGCCGCCGGTCGATGCGGCCGGCGGTCTGCCGCTGACCGGCGGCGCCGGCATGAGCGCCCTGCCCGAGGCGCTGGGCGCGCAGACGCTCGATCTCATCGCCGGCCGCCCGTCGAACAGCTCGCACGTCTCGGACGCGTCGACGCGCTCGCCGATGGACGGCTTCATCGACGCCCTGATGCAGCGCGCCCGGCCGGTGGCCGACGCCACGACCGGCATCGCCCGCGGCGCGGGCGCGGTGATGGCGCAGGCGCCCGCCGCGCTGGAGCGCGCCTCGCGCGCGGCGGCCGACTCCTTCGCACCGCAGTCACCCGAGCGCTTCGTCGCGTCGATCTGGTCGCACGCGCAGGCCGCGGCGCGCGAACTCGGTGTCGACGCCAAGGCCCTGGTGGCCCAGGCCGCGCTCGAAACCGGCTGGGGCCGGCGCACCATCCGTCGCGGCGACGGCAGCACCGCCAACAACCTGTTCGGCATCAAGGCCACCGGCTGGACCGGCGAGCGCGCGACGGTGAACACCCACGAATACACCAACGGCGTGCGCCACACCGAGCGTGCGGATTTCCGCGCCTACGGCTCGCCGGCCGAGAGTTTCGCCGACTACGTGCGCCTGCTCAAACAGAATCCACGCTACCGCCAGGCCCTGGAATCCGGCGGCGACGTGCGCCGCTTCGCCACCGCGCTGCAGCAGGCCGGCTACGCCACCGATCCACGCTATGCCGACAAGCTCAGCGCGATCGCCAACGGCCCGACCATCGACCGTGCGCTGTCGACCATTTCCCAGTTCGCACGCGCCGGTAGCGGCGCCGCGCCCGCTTCACACGCCGCGGCGCCCGCCGCCGTGAACACCGTCGCCGAGGCCGCCGAACGCGCGGTCCAGGCGCTCCTGCGTCGCTGAGTCCGTTCATGGCCAACATCCTCTCCACCGGTACCAGCGCCCTGATCGCCTTCCAGCGGGCGCTGTCGACGGTCAGCCACAACGTCGCCAACATCAACACGCCCGGCTACAGCCGGCAGACGGTGGACTTCGAGGCGCGCTCGCCGCAGTTCATCGGCGCGGGCTACGTGGGCCGCGGCACCCAGATCACCGACGTGCGCCGGGTGGCGGACGACCTGGCCAATGCGCGGCTGATCGACAGCACGGGGGAACTGGCGCGGCTCGAACGCCTGGCCGCGCTGTCCACGCGTGTGGACACGTTGATGTCGGACAAGGCGACGGGCATCTCCGGCATCTGGTCGAACTTCTTCGATTCCGTCAGCGCGTTGTCGTCGAATGCGTCGGCGCCGGCCGAGCGGCAGAACATGCTGGGCCAGGCGAACGCCCTGACCACCCGGTTCCAGCAATTGCAGGGGCAGTTCGACCGGCTCTCGACCGAGGTGAACAGCGGACTCGCCGCGAGTGCCGGCGAGGTCAACCGCCTCGCCGGGGAGATCGCACGTCTCAATGGCAGCATCGGCACCGCGCAGACCGCCGCGCCGGACCTGCTGGACCGTCGCGACCAGCTCATCCGGGATCTCGTGGCGCTGACCGGTGGCACCGCCGTCCAACAGGACGGCGGCGCGATGAACGTGTTTTCCGCGGGTGGCCAGGCGCTGGTGGTCGGGGTGCAGGCCTCGCAGCTGACGATGGTCACCGACCCGTACCGGCCCGAGCGCCAGCAGCTCGCGCTGCAGACCCAGGGCCAGACGATCCGCCTCGACGAACGCATCATGGGGGGCGGCATCGGTGGGCTGCTGGAGTTCCGCAGCCAGGTCCTCGACCAGACCCAGTCCGAACTGGGCCGGATCGCGCTCGCGCTGGGCACGCGCTTCAACGCCGGCCACGCCGCCGGCGTCGACCAGTACGGTGCCATGGGCGGACCGTTCTTCAACGTACCCGCTCCGGTCATCAGCGGGCACGCCGCGAACACCGGGACGGCCCGGTTCTCGACCAGCGTGGACGATCTGGGCGCGATCACCGGGCGCAACCTCGTCGTGCAGTTCCAGGCGGGCGCGTGGACCGCGACCGACGCCGCCACCGGCGTCGCGGTCCCGGTCACCGGTACCGGGGCCTCGGGCGATCCACTGCGCGTGGCCGGCGTCGCGCTGGCGCTCGACGGCGCTGCGCAGGACGGTGACCGCTTTCTGCTCGAGCCGACGGCGCAGGCCGCACGTGGACTGACGGTCGCGATCACCGATCCCTCCCGGATCGCCGCGGCTGCACCGGTGCAGGTCCAGGCGGCGCTGGGCAATCTCGGCAGCGGCCTGCCGCGAGCGGTGCGCGTCGTCGACGCCGCGGATCCGGCGCTGCGCACCCCGTCGACCATCGAATTCCTCGACGCCGACCAGTACATGCTCGACGGCAACGGCCCCTTCGCCTACGCACCGGGCGACACGATCAGCGCCAACGGCTGGTCGTTCACCCTCGACGGCATTCCCAGCGCCGGCGACAGCTTCATCATGGCGCCGACCGCGCCGGGTTCGAGCAACAACGGCAACGCCGCCCTGCTCGCCGGCGTCGAGACGCAGGCGGCGCTCAACGGTGGCTCGCTGACCCTCAACGGTGCGATCTCCGGCCTGACCACCGCGGTGGGCTCGGCCGCGCGCCACGCCAGCTACGCCGCCGAGGCACAGGCATCGCTGCACGAGCAGGCCTACGCCGCACGCGAGAGCATTTCCGGCGTCAACCTCGACGAGGAAGCCGCCAACATGCTTCGCCTGCAGCAGGCCTACCAGGCGGCCGCCCAGCTCATCTCGACCGCCGACAACCTGTTCCAGTCCCTGCTCGGAGCCGTTCGCCGATGACCCGCATCTCGACAGGCATGCGCTACCAGCAGTCGCTGAGCAGCATGCAGACCCGCCAGGCGTCGCTCGCGAAGCTGCAGCAGCAGCTCGCCACCGCCCTGAAACTCAACACCGGCAAGGACGACCCGGTCGGTGCCGGCGCGGCGGTGGGCCTGGACCGCGCCGTGGCCGAACTCGAGCGCTTCGGCAAGAACGGCGACACGGTCGGCCATCGCCTCGGCATGCAGGAGAACGTGCTGACCCAGGCGGGCGACATCATGAGCCGGGTCAAGGTGCTGACCATCCAGGCCAGCAGCGGCACGATGTCCGACAGCGACCGCAAGACCATCGCGGCCGAAGTGCGCACGCTGCGCGACGGGTTGCTCGATCTCGCCAATGCCGCCGACGGCATGGGCCGGTTCCTGTTCGGCGGCGCCCAGGACGGCGATCCCCCGTTCTCGCGCAGCGGCAGCAGCGTGGTCTACGGCGGCGACCAGACCCAACGCCAGGTGGAGATCGCGCCCGAGATGTTCGCGTCCGACGCGCTGCCGGGCAGCGAGGTCTTCCTGCGCGTGCGCACCGGCAACGGACGCATTGATGCGGTGGCGTCGAACGCCAACACCGGCACCGGTCAGATCGGTGGCTTCGCGCTGACCGACGCGTCGGCATGGAACGGCGCGCGCTACCAGGTGGAGTTCGGCACCGGCAACGCCTACACCATTCGTGATGCCGGCGGCGCCGCCGTGGCCACCGGGACGTACGCGTCCGGCGAAGCCATCGCGTTCGGAGGTCTGCAGCTGACGATCAGCGGCGCGCCCGCGAACGGGGACACGTTCCAGATCGGGCCGTCCGATACCCGCGACGTGTTCGCGACCCTGGACGGGCTGCTGCAGGCGCTCACGACCTCGCCCACCACCGACGCCGAGCGTGCCGCGCAGCAGAACGCCATGCGCAGCGCGATGCGTGACATCACGACGGCGGAGAACCATTTCATCGACGCCCGCGCCAGCGGCGGCGCGCAGCTCGCGGCGCTGGATCAGGCGGCGGAGCTGCGCGGTGCGCTCGATGTGACACTCAAGAGCACACTGTCCGGACTGCGCGATCTCGACTATGTCGATGCGATCGGGCGCTTCAATCTCGAGAAGATCGCGCTGGAAGCTGCGCAGTTGAGCTTCTCGCAGATGCAGCGGTTGTCGCTGTTCGACCTCATGCGCTGATCACGCTGGACCATTCGACGGCGGCCTCCGCGTGCCGCCGGTCGACTCGGATATCGCAGTTCTTTCGAAGGCGCCGTTGCGCGCACCGGCATGCGCCCGCGCGTCGACGTTGTCTGCGCCGCGAATCGACGATGTCCGGACCCGGTTGAAACGTCAGTCGGCGCCGGGCGGCGCACACGGCGGCGGCGAATGACCGGACCACACTGCACGCCTGCCGCCATCGGCATGCGATCCGCTGCATGTCGACGCGCACGATGCGTCGCAGTGGCCATGCGCGCGCGTGCGCAACGCGCGTCCTCGTCGGCGTGAGGCCACCTGCGGTGCCGATTCCACGCCACGCTAAACCCGCGGCCGCGACTGCCGTTAATGCAAGCGGTCCGGCAACGGGCTGCGAATCGCCGGCAAAAACAGCATTAAAGCTTGACGACGAGACGCCGTTATTGGTTACAGCAGAGGACAGGGCCCACAGCGCCAACCCCTGCGGAGACCACCGGCCAGGCCCTGTTCCCGCGCCGGATTCCCAACCCAGGAGACCAGCATCATGTCCGTCATCAACACCAACACCATCGCTCTGAACGCCCAGCGCAACCTGTCGACCAACAGCGCCTCGCTGTCGACGACGATCCAGCGCCTGTCCTCGGGCCTGCGCATCAACAGCGCCAAGGACGACGCCGCCGGCCTCGCCATCTCGCAGCGCATGACCGCGCAGGTCCGTGGTATGGACCAGGCCGCGCGCAACGCCAACGACGGCATCTCGCTGGCGCAGACCGCTGAAGGCGCCCTCGGCGAAATCGGCAACAACCTGCAGCGCATCCGCGAGCTGGCCGTCCAGGCCGCCAACGGCACCAACAGCAGCGACGACAAGGCCGCGCTGCAGAAGGAAGTCAGCCAGCTGCAGTCGGAAATCCTGCGCGTCGTCGACAACACCAAGTTCAACGGCACCGAGCTGCTCAGCAGCGGCACCACGATCTCGATCCAGGTCGGCGCGAACGCCACCGACAACGACAAGATCGACATCACCCTGACCGACATCAAGACCGCGCTCAGTGGCGTGACGTCCAGCGGCTTCTCGATCGCGAGCATGAGCGCCGGTTCGGGCGCCACCCAGCTCGATACGCTCGATGCGGCCGTGAAGTCGGTCAACGAGTCCCGCGCGGACCTCGGTGCGATCCAGAACCGCTTCAGCTCGGCCGTCTCGAACCTGCAGACCAGCTCCGAGAACCTCTCGGCCTCGCGCAGCCGCATCCAGGACACCGACTATGCGAAGGAGACGGTGGAACTGACCCGCACGCAGATCCTCCAGCAGGCCGGTACCGCGATGCTGGCGCAGGCCAAGTCGGCCCCGCAGAGCGTGCTCAGCCTGCTGCAGTAAGCCATTCTCGAAATGCGGTGATCGAACGCCCGCCTCCGGTGACGGAGGCGGGCTTTTTCGTGCCTGCGGTGTGGTGGCGCACGGCCGACGGTGGCCGGAGTGCCGCGTGGCGCCGCGCCGGTGAACCGTCGCGGGACGGGCGACGGCGTTCCGTCGCGCCGACGGCACATCCCTTGCAGGAGGGAGACATCGGAGGCGACGACCGCTCGCCCTGCCAGGAACCGTGATGTCTGTCGACGAACCTGCCTCACTGCTGTCGCACGGCGCGGCCGCGCTCCACGATGGGGCCGTCGCGGACGCCGCCTTCCTCGGCGGACCGCTCGAGCCGATGCCGCCTGCGGCCGCGGTCCGCAGCGCGGACTGCGCCCAGGAGCGGCTGTACGTCACCCGCCCCTATCTTCCACCGCTGGAGGCGTTCATCCCGTACCTGCAGGGCATCTGGGACCGGCAGGTGCTGACCAACAACGGGCCCTGCCACCGGGACCTCGAACGGCGACTGGCCGAGTACCTCGGCGTCGACCACATCTCGCTGTTCGCCAACGGCACCCTGGCCCTGTTGACCGCGCTGCAGGCGCTGCGTATCACCGGCGAGGTCATCACCACGCCCTACAGCTTCGTGGCCACGTCGCACGCGCTGCTCTGGAACGGGATGAAGCCGGTGTTCGTGGACATCGACCCGGTCACGCTCAACCTCGACCCCGCCGCGATCGAGGCCGCGATCACGCCCCAGACGACCGCGATCCTGCCGGTGCACTGCTACGGCCGCCCCTGCGACACGGACGCGATCCAGACGATTGCCGACAACTACGGCCTGAAGGTCGTCTACGACGCCGCCCACGCCTTCGGCGTGCAGGACGCCGGCGGCAGCATTCTCCGCCACGGCGACCTGTCGGTGTTGAGCCTGCACGCCACGAAGGTGTTCAACACCTTCGAAGGCGGGGCCATCATCAGTCCCGACGCGCGCACCAAGCGCCGGATCGATCATCTGAAGAACTTCGGTTTCGTCGACGAGACGACCGTCGTCGCACCCGGCATCAACGGCAAGATGAGCGAGATCAATGCGGCCATCGGCCTGCTGCAGCTCGAGCACATCGACGGCGTCCTCGCCGAGCGCCGCATGATTTCGGAACGCTACGACGCTGCTTTCGACCGCATGCCCGGCATCACCGTCGTCCGCAGCGATGCGGCCCGGCGCAATTACGCCTATTACCCGGTGCTGGTGCGCCCCGAGTACCCGCTGTCGCGTGACGCCCTCTACGGGGCCCTCAAGGAGGCGGACATCCATGCGCGGCGCTATTTCTATCCGCTGATCAGCAGCTTTCCGATGTACCGGGGCCTGCCGTCATCCGATCCCGCACGCCTGCCGCACGCGCACGCCACCGCCGACCAGGTGATCTGCCTGCCGCTGTATCCGGGGCTCTCGCACGAGGCCCAGGACCGGGTCATCGCCATCCTCTCGCGCGCCGCCGGCGCGGCGTGACCGAAGGACGCCGGCCTTGGTTGCACCTCCCGCCACCCGCCATGTGATCTTCACCGGTGCGAACGAGCGCGCCGTGCTCGCGATATGCCGCTCCTTCGCAAGGCGCGCGGTGCCCTGCTCCCTGATCGCCCGCCCAGGCGCGGATCCGCTGCGTCGCACCGCGTATCGCCGCTGGATCGGCGCCACCCGCCGGGTCGACACGCTGGACCTCGAGGACATGCTCGAGTGCGTACGTCAGCTGGCTGCGCGCCACGCCGGCGACGTGCTCACGTTCGTGCCGACGGCGGAGTCGATCAACCGTCTGATCCTCCGCCACAGGACCGCGTTCGAACAGGCGGGCCTGACGGTGGCGCTGGTGTCGGAGGCCGTGTACACGGCGGTGTCCGACAAGGCCAGCCTGCTCGGCCATGCGGCGCGGTTCGGGCTGCAGCTGCCGCCGGCGCTGGACGCGCCGTTGCCCGCGTCGCTGCCCCTGGTGGCGAAACCACGATGCGAGTTCGCCGCGGATGGGCGCAAGCTCTATCCGGAGCTGATCCACGACGTGGCGGCGCTGGACCGGTTTCTGGCGCAGGCGCACACGGCCGACTACTTCTTCCAGCGCTATCTCGACGGCGCGAGCTACTACTACCTCGCGCACTTCAGCCGCGACGGCGTCGCCACGTTCGCCTATCAGCGCAATCTGCTGCAGCAGGCGAACGGCAAGTCGATCATCGCCGCCGAGCTGTGCGCCTGCCCGGACGTGCGCACGCGCGAGCAGCTGACCGCGCTGTTTCTCAGCCTGGGCTTTCACGGCTACGCCATGATCGAAACCATGGCGCTGGACGGGGTGCATCACCTCATCGAAGTCAATCCGCGCTTCTGGGGGCCGTGGAGCCTCGCCGACCGCGCCGGTTTCCTGCCCGAAGCGTTCGCGGGCATGCGGCACCCGCCGCTGCGCGACCCGTCGTGCGGACGCTATGCCTGGCTCGGCGGCTGGCTGGCAGACCACGCATGCGGACGCCGGCCACGGGTCTATCCGGCCGCGCGCCAGATGCCGGTGCGCGAGCGCATGGGGCTGCTCGCGCGCGATGTGTATCTCAGGCGCGACAGCCTGCTGTTGTTCCTGGGCGAGATTTTCAATGCATTGACGTCGCGCCGCGTGCGAAGCCGCGGCCGCGCCCCCACACGACAACGGGTTCCACCATGTCCGACCTCCTGACCACGCTGCACGCGACCTTCGAGCGCACCCGCCTGGGCAGCAAACACGCCTGCTACCAGGAAATCCCGGCGTTGCTCGCGCCGCACCTGACCGATGCCGCGCTGCCGGCCCTGCGCCGGTACGAGTCGGCCCGCCTGCGCTACATCGTGGACCGCGTCGAAGTGCAGGAGAAAAGCCTGCTGGATATCGGCAGCAATGGCGGGTTCTTCCTGCTGGAGCTGCTGCGTCTGGGCGCGCGTCACGCGACGGCCTACGAAGGCAGCGCGGACCACGCCGCGTTTCTGCAGGCCGCGCGCGCCGCCCTCGCGCTCGAGGCGCGCATGGAGGTCCGTGGGCGCTACTTCGACTTCGAACGCGAGTCCGGGCATTACGACATGGCCCTGCTTCTGAACGTGCTGCACCACGTGGGCGACGACTACGGGGACCGTACGCTGTCGGTCGACGGTGCGCGCCGCGACATTGTCCGTAGCCTGGAACGGATGCGCGATCACTGCGACACGCTGGTGTTCCAGCTGGGATTCAACTGGAAGGGCGACCGGCATGCAGGCCTCTTCGCGCACGGCAGCATCGCCGAGATGGTCGATTTCGTGACCTTGGGCGTGCGCGGTACGTGGCAGGTCCGCCACATCGGCGTGGCCGAGCGCGATTCCGACGGCGCGATCGTCTACCGCGACCTCGACGAGGCTAACGGCCACCGCAAGGATGAACTCGGCGAGTTCCTCAACCGACCGATCTTCGTGCTCGCGTGATGCCCACCCTTTCATCCGATCGAGTTTCTGGAGCCACCGTGACTCTGCACCTGGACACCCCCGACGCGAACGACACCCACCCGCTCGCGCCGGCCGACGTCGTCGGCGTCACCATCGCGATCCCCGCCTACAAGCCCCACTATCTCGAGGCGGCGCTTCGCAGTGCGGTGGAACAGGACTTCGAGGACTTCGAGGTCGTGGTCTGCGACGACAGTGCGGGCGATGCGATCGCCGACATCGTCGCGCGCTACGCGGCACGCCACGAGGGGCCGCGCGTGCGCTACTTCCGCAACCTCGTGCCGCTCGGCGAAGAAGGCAACGTCGGCGAATGCATCCGGCGCGCGCGCGGGCGCTACATCAAGTTCCTGTACGACGACGACCTCCTGCTGCCCGGCTGTCTGCGCAGGCTGGCGGACGTACTCGACCGGCACCCCGACGTCGCACTCGTGACCTCGCGTCGCCACAGGATCGACGAGCAGGGCAATCGCCTGCCGGATATCGGCGCGACACGCTCGCCGTTCGCCACCGATGTCCGGGTCGACGGGACGCAGCTGGTGTCGCTGCTCGCCGACTGGACCCTCAATTTCATCGGCGAGCCGAGCTCGGTGATGGTCCGCCGTGAACAGGTACTTCCGCTGGCCGGCAAGCAGTTCTCGCTCGGCGGCCGCAAGGTCAGCTGGCTGGGCGACCTGACGATGCACGTCAACCTGATGCGCCTCGGCGACCTGGTGTATCTGGTCGAACCGCTGTCGAGTTTCCGGGTCTCGCGCGAGCAGACCAGCCACGCCAGCCTGCTCGATCCCAACATCGGCAACGAGTGGTACGCGTACTTCAAGCGCACCATCCGCGAGTCCGGTTGGCATCGTGATGTCGACAACCATCTGGTGCGGGTTGCACCGCTGGAGACGCCCGACGCGGTCGAGACCCTCGATCTCGGCCGTCGCATCAAGCGGATGGCGCGCGGCCTGGAACCGATCGATCCGCTGCGGCACTGGTTGGCGCCCCGTACGCCGACCCCCGTGCAGGCGAGCCTGATGGCGGCACGTCCCGGAATGGGCGAGGCCCCGCGCATCGCGGTGCTGATCCGTGCCGGGCACGACACCGCCGCCCTCGGTGCGACGCTGGACAGTCTCAAGGCGCAGCCCGGGCATGCCCCGGCCGACCTCTTCGTCATCGGCGGGCCGGTCCCGGCGCCAGATGCGGCCCTGCCGCAGATGCAGCACGTGCCTCTCGCACCGGACGAGGATGTCCTGTCGGCCATCAACCGCACCTGCGCGACCTGCCCGTTCGACTGGATGCTGATGGTCGATGCCGGCGAGACCTTCACGCCCGCCGGCCTGCTCGTACTCGCCCATGCGCTGCTCGGGACCGACGGCCTGCGCGCGGTGTATGCCGACGAGATGATGCGCGGCGCCGACGGGGAACTGTCGGCCCTGCTGCGCCCGGACTTCAACCTCGACCTGCTGCTGTCGATGCCTTCGGGACTGGCACGCCACTGGCTGGTGCGGCGCGACGTGTTTCTCGAGGCCGGCGGCTTCGATCCGGCGTTCGCGGATGCCCCCGAATTCGATCTTCTGCTGCGTCTGATCGACGCCGGCGGCATCGACGGCCTGGGCCATGTCCACGAACCGCTGCTGATCCTGCCCCAGCAGGAGATCCGCACCCGCCAGTCCGAAACCGAGGCCCTGCTCCGCCACCTGCGCAACCGCGGCTACGACCAGGCTGCGGTCGAAGCGCATCACCCCGGCTGTTACCGCATCCGCTACGGCCATGCGGCGACGCCGGGCGTGTCGATCATCATTCCGACGAAGAACCAGCTGGGCATGCTGCGTCGTTGCGTCGAGAGTCTGCTGGAAAAGACCGCCTACCAGAACTACGAGGTGCTGATCGTCGACAACGGCAGTACCGATGCGGATGCGTGCACCTGGCTCGACGGCATCGAGGCCATGGGCAGCCAGCAGCTGCAGGTGATCCGGTATCCGCAGCCGTTCAACTATTCGGCGATGAACAATCTCGCGGCGCGACACGCGCGCGGCGAGTATCTGGTGCTGCTCAACAACGATACCGCGGTCCTGCGCGAGGACTGGCTCGATGCGATGCTCAACCACGCGCAGCGGCCGGAGGTCGGTGTGGTGGGCGCCAAGCTGCTGTATCCGGACGGTCGCATCCAGCACGCGGGCGTCGTGCTCGGCCTGCGCGGGCCTGCCGAGCATCCCTTCATCGGCGATCCGCACGACGCCCCCGGGTACATGCACCGGCTCCGGGTGGACCAGAACTACAGTGCGGTCACCGGCGCCTGCCTGATGATCCGCAAGTCCCTGTACGAGGCGGTCGGCGGGCTCGACGAGGAGGCCTTCAAGGTGTCCTACAACGACGTCGACCTGTGCCTGAAGGCGCGCGCCGCGGGACATCTGGTGGTATGGACGCCGCACGCGGTCTTGCTGCACGAAGGCAGCGTCAGCCAGGCACGGGTGGACACCAGCGCCCTCGAAGCCAAGGCGAAACGCTTCGTCGGCGAGCAGGACGCGTTCTACGACCGCTGGCTGCCGGCGGTGGCGAACGATCCGGCCTACAACCGCAACCTCACGTTGAATGGCCCCGCCTTCCAGGTCGAGACCGATCCCACCTTCACCTGGAACCCGCTGTCCTGGCGTCCACTCCCGGTGGCGCTGGCGCTGCCCGCGGATCGCTTCGGCTGCGGCCATTACCGGGTGATCCAGCCTGCGGCCGCGATGAACGGATTCGGCGTCGCCGACGTACGTGTCGGCGCCCGCTACAGCAGCCCGGTCGAGATCGAGCGTCTGTCGCCGGATGTGGTGGTGCTGCAGCGGCAGATGCTCAAGGGCCAGTTGGAACCGCAGAAGCGCATGCTCCGCTGGAGCCGCGCCTTCAAGGTGGCCGAGCTCGACGATTACCTGCCCAACATGCCGATGAAGAGCGCGCACCGCGGCCAGTTGCCGAACGATGTGCTCAAGACGATGCGCGACGCCCTGAAGCTGGTCGACCGCTTCGTGGTGTCGACCGCGCCGCTCGCCGAGGCGCTCGCCGGGTTGCATCCGGACATCCGGGTCGTCGAGAACCGCTTGCCGCTGCCGTGGTGGGGGGCGGTGACGGCGCAACGGCGTCGGGGCCAGCGACCGCGCGTCGGCTGGGGCGGCGGTGCCGGCCACCGCGGCGACCTGGAACTGATCGCCGACGTCGTGCGCGAACTGGCCGACGAGGTAGAGTGGGTGTTCCTGGGCATGTGCCCGGACAAGCTCCGGCCTTATGTGCACGAGTTCCATCCCGGCGTCGCGATCGAGGACTATCCGGCTCGGCTCGCGGGCCTGGACCTCGACCTCGCCCTGGCGCCGCTCGAGGACAACCTCTTCAACCGCTGCAAGAGCAACCTGCGGCTGCTCGAATACGGTGCGTGCGGATTCCCGGTCGTCTGCAGCGACGTGGCGCCCTATCGCGGCGCGCTGCCGGTGACCCGGGTGAAGCCGCGCTTCCGGGACTGGGTGGAGGCCATCCGCATGCACACCCACGACCTCGATGCCGCGGCCCGGGCCGGCGACGCGCTGCGCGACGCGGTGCATCGCGACTGGATGCTCGACGAGGCCTCCGCGGCCCACTGGCTGTCGCAATGGTTGCCGG
>VFQP010000557.1_pt1 | contig 68723 bp, 113 predicted proteins | sample 3512351 | NCBI WGS metagenome assembly VFQP01 (sample SAMN10412372, study PRJNA504923) | tailings metagenome | isolation source: Relicate 1 Philex TSF1 revegetated site | place: Philippines: Tuba, Benguet | collected 2017-08-29
CCCGCCACCCCACCCCTACCCCCCACCCCCACCCACCCCCCCCCCCCACCCCCAACCCCCCCCCCCCCCCCACCCCCGAGTGTGTTTTCCACCGACCCCTGTGCCCCCATCCCCCCTCTCGACTCGAGTGCCCCCCCCCGTCGGCGCCTCTCTGTACACGTAGCAGATGACATGGTGTGGGAGGCACGCTGTGCTGTGCTGGCATTGTTGGCGGCGTATTTGGACATAGCAGAGAGTGTGAGGAGGGCTGCATTGCAGCAACAGTTGGTGTCAAGTGTGTTGCTGTCGTTGTTGTGGGAGGCCGCCACGAGGGGTGCTGCACTGGAGATGGTATGGCGTTGTGTGGGGGTTTTGTATGGTGTGTGGTGTGTGTGTGTGATGGGATGTACCACCTGAGTATTCACACCTACATACCCACACACAAAACCACATGCACACAAAACCACATGCAAAAAACCACCAACCAACCCCCCCACACACCCACACCCACACCCACACACCCACACCCACACACACAGCTTGGTCGCCTCATGTGTACAAATGTGAGCGGAGAAGACGAGCAGCTGAGCAAAGCAGGAGTGTTTGTACGCTATGTAGAAACCCTGCCCCGGGCTGCACGAAAGGCCCATGACATGCATCAATTGCTTCACCTTGTAGAGGCGCTGTTGGGGGAGATACGATCCATTGTTGCATGGGACCCTGACACACATCAGCAGTTGTTTTGGTGTGTATTCGTTGTTTTTGTATGTGTATTAGTTGTTTTTGTATGTGCAACTACCATATATGTTGTATGAGTTGGTTGTGGGTTGTGCGGGGTGTTGTGAGGGTGTGTTGTGAGGGTGTGTTGTGAGGGTGTGTTGTGTGTACGTATGTATACTATGTGATACATCCACGTCCCACACACCAACACCATTTCCTCACCACAATGCACACACAGGGAAGCAGGGTGTTTTGTACAAGCAATCAACCTGCTCAACAAAGACTACCCCCCCGACATTTCCCTCCCATTATGCTGTCAAGTGCTTTCCACACTCCGCTGCCTCTTGCTCAACAATCCAGATGGCTATGATGCGTTTGCACAGTCGGTGGGGTATGACACATTGCAGAGCGTACTGCTAGCACGGTGTGGTGTGCCACCGAGGACGTTGTTGCGAGCTGTGTTGTCCATGATGCTCAAGGTGTGTTGGGGTGTGTTGGGGTGTGTTGGGGTGTGTATGTGTTGGTGTGCGTCTGCGTGTTGGTGTGTTGAAGCGTGTACGCGTTGGTGTATCTTATCGTGCTTGTGTTGTACATACATGGAAAGATCGTCTCCCCTCTGTTTTCATACACAATCATTTGATGTATCCCCCCTCTCACACACATGCACTCACCTACCCGCCCTCTCTCACCTACCCGCCCTCTCTCACACACCCTTTCTCACGCACAAACCCTTTCTCACCCACAAATCCTTTCTCACCCACAAACCCTATCACACCCTCAGGAGGACATCACCGCTGTGAACATTGATATAACACAATGCACAGTGGACTGTGGTGATGCACTCGTACTCTTGTTTGCCCTCACACAACGTGCAGCACGTGATGACCAGCTGTGGGTGCTGGATATGCTCAAGGGGCTGTTGGAAAGGAATATTACCAACCTGTACTTGTTGGATCGGTGTGTGTTTGGGTGTGGGTGGATGTGGGTGGGTGGGTGTGGAGAGGGAATGTGTTGGTTGTGTTGCACACAGTGTGACGATGAATGCAGTGTATATTATTGAAGGGCTAGAGAGTTCACTCGTTGTTTGACTGTTGACTGTCCCCTCATCAGCATGTATACGACACAAGGGTGTGTTGCATTCACACTCCCTCCTCATCACCATGTGCTCCCCATTGCCAAACCCACCCCCTATTCACACCCCGTCTCTCCTACACGCAGTGCTGATAGCAATGGATGTATACTACGGTGGTTTGCAGCTGCGGTGGGGGATCTCCCCCTACAACGCGCCATAGCCGACTTGTTTCGAATCACAGCCTCTTACAACATATCAGGACGCGATGTTCGACATGTATTCACCTTGTTCCAACCTGGTCTTGACGGTGATCGTTCCCCGGAACTCGTTCAACGCACAAATGAACTCGGTCAACGCACAAGGGAGCCTGATGCGACCCCCTCACGTACCCGCAGCACACCCCCTGCGCATGTACCATGCTTGGTTCGTACACTTGTGGAAATTGCTCGAGAAGATGGGCCGACCAATTTCTTCCATTTTGCACACCCACAAGCGGGCATCAAGCAAACCACCACACTCTCCTCACGGAATGTACTGGGTCGAGGATGCACGTTTACCACATGGATGCGCATCCAACCTGCTGCTCCTTCTTCCCCCCCCCCCCCACCACTATCACAACAACAAGATGACAACACACAAGAAGAATCGGCGTCGTTGATTCAACACCGTGCGTCCCCTTTTTATTCTGCGTGGCCCCCGCCTGATGAGAAAGGAGAGGGGACGGTCGGTGGGGCTGCTCCGGCACCCCCTGACACACGACCTACCCCAGATACAACAACCATGGGTGTGACCTCAACTGGTACCACCACCACCACCACTACGTATCATGTGGTCGCCAATGATACAACACATTCGTTATTGACACTGTTGCACAGGGGATCGGATGGCAGTCGAGGACTGGTGGTGGCACTGCGGGGTATGTGTGTTGAGGTTGTGTTGAGGTTGTGTTGAGGTGGTGATGGAATAGTTGTTTTGTTGTATGTCTTTGTGCATTACATAAGCGTTGTTCCTCATGCATTACATGATCGTTGTTCCTCATGCACTGCGACATGGGCTACAGATGACAAGCCCCCCCCAATCCCCCCTCTACCACACCCCCACCCACCCCCACCCACCCCCCACCCACCCCCAACCTACCAGGCAACACACTAGTGCTCTTTGCTGTGTCAGGAAACAACAAGTATAGCGAATTTGTGTGTGATTATGTATTCCCCACCTACCAATGGTGTCATGTGGCGGTGGTGCATGGTCAGGGGGGACAGCTGGGTACGGGAACAGTGCGGCTGTATGTGAATGGGCAACATGTTGCAACTGGTAAACTGCGGTGCGTGGAGATGGGTGTGGTGGGATGGTTACCTATGTTGCGGTGTAGATGGGGTGTGGTGTGATGTCACATATGTGTGTCATTTCACATGTGTATAGAGCGTGCGTGTGTGGCAGTTGCGTACCAGTGTTACGAGTGTGTATAATGGTCGTGTATGTTGCCCATAATTAACTCAATACACACGTATACAGCACACCACACCCATACCCACATACTTTTCAACTCACCCCACCCCCACATATCCCCCCCACAGATTGCCAAAAATAACGGAACCCCTCAACACCGTCACAATAGCAGCAGCCCTCCCCCCCGATGCCACTGGGCTGCCAATACCCCTGGCACCCCTGCATGGTCAATTGGGACCCCTGTATTTGTTTGACGATGTGCTGACTCAGCATCAGGTGGCGGCATGTGCACAGCTGGGGTCTGGGTTTCATGCAGCATTCAGGTAGGGGGTGTATAGGGGGTGTGTGGTAGGGGATGGAGGGGGGTGTATACACAGGGGATTGGTCGTGTCGTTGTATGTAGTGTGTTGTATGAATGTTATGTATTCCAGTGTATGATAATTTAATAATCTCAACACTGTGACCACGCTCTGCACATGCATCACACCTGCTCATTACCTCCTCTCCACACATTCTCTCCACACATTCTCTCCACACACTCTCCACACTCTCCGCACACTCTCCACACACACTCTCCACACACACTCTCCACACACACTCTCCACACTCTCTCTGCATACACTTTCTATGCACACTCTCTCCTCCAAACACCTTTCCTACACACTCTCTACATACATACACACTCTCTGCATACCTACACCCTCTCTACACACAGGCCACATGAAAGCAGTACAGCAAGCACAATGCTGCTTCGTCAACCATCAACAAGTGGACTACCCACATCCCCCCTGCTTGACGAGCAACAGGGGATGCGGGGGAAATTGGTGATGGCATACGTACCACAGGTGTGTGTACATATTGTGTGCGTTGTGTGTGTGTGTGTAGATAATCGTATTCATTATGACCAACGTTTTTGTTGTTTTTGTTGTTATTATTATCATTATCATCATCATCATTATTATGTATCATTCCCACACCACAGGCTGCTATGGGTCACTTGTTGTATGATGTAGGCGTGGCAGAGGGAACAGCAACCAGGTAGGGAATGATGCTTGTACAGTGGGGAATGGTGCTTGTACAATACATGCATCAATACAGCACATGCATATCTCATGTGTATCATCACATACATGAGCCTCATTTCCAACATACCATTCCCCTCTCGTTTCCAACATACCATTCCCCTCTCGTTTCCAACATACCATTCCCCTCTCGTACCTACCATATCCACACCTACCACATCCATACCCACCATACCCACCATACCCACACAGTGAGTCAGCAGTGCTTCTAGAAGGTTCTCTGGTGTGTATGAGGCGGCTCCTGAAGGACATACTGCTGTGTGTTGGTGGCGTATCACAACTGCTCCCACTGCTCGACATGTTGGACGATGGTGCGAGTGGTGATGGTGTGGATGGTGGTGATGGTGGTGGGGATGGTGCATCATCACATGCTGGACATGGGAGTATATTTCCCTTGGAAAAGGGACAAGAAAAACAAGGGGAGAAAACACAAGGTGAGGAAACACAAATCACCTCATCTGCACTATTAGCAGAGGATGTGTTGGCACTGATAGCAGCAGTGCTCCAGGGTAGGGTGTCCAATTGGCATGACTGGCGTCATGTACATGGTACGTTGATGTTGATGTGTGTTCTTTTTGGGGGGTATTGCTGTGTGCATGTGTTTGGGCGCGTTGTGGGTTGCTGTGTATTGTGGGTGTATTGCTGTGTGTGTTTGTGCTCGTATGTTGATGCATATAGGTGTGTTGTTGTGTGCATGTGCTCGTATGTGTTCTTTTTGTGTAAAAAACACACATGCATCATCAGATTGCCAAGCTCTACTACTACCAAACACCTACATCATGTCCACACGCCTCCACCTCCCCCTCACACAAATCACCCACCACCACCACCACCACTCTCTCACTCCACACCCACCAATCACCAATCACACCCCAGGTTTTGCCATAGCCAACCACCTCCTCCAACACAAATCCCCCTCCCACCTCTCCCTCCCACTCCTACACACCATACAACACCTCATAACCAACACACGCCCCACTGCCACACACATCGGCGCTCCTGCTACCACACTCACCACCATGACCACTACAAGTGGTGTACATGGGGGTGTACATGGTGGTGTACATGAAAGCATGGTAGAATCATATCAAGCAGATGTGTTAAGATCAATGCTGTTAGCGCCAGAGTTGTGGAGTCGTGCTGATTCCACTACACAACACCATGTGCAGGCTGTGTGTATGACCTTGCTGGAAGTATGTATATGCTCATGTGTGTGTTGTTGTGATGGTTTTTGCAGTACATGGTTGCAGTGTATACATTCACAGAGATATGCATATACACCTTGATCACATGCAGTATACTGGTGTCACTCACTCACCCACCCTCGCTACAGCAATTCCCCGACTTGTGTTGCAGCATCCTCACCCCCACCCGCCTGCTCGACACCATACGATGGCATTACTACGAAACACCCTCGACAGAAACATTATGGAGGGCTGCCGCCAACACCCCCACCCCACCCACCGACCTCACCACACTACGAAGGGGCATGTTGACACTTGTGCGCCTGCTCATGGATGCACATGCCACCCATGCCAACACATCCCACCAACACCCACTGCCAACCAGTCCATCGGTGGGGCCCGCCTCTGCAAGGGGGGCCCGCAGGGCCCCTGTTGCGCTGGCGGCCGACACCACTGCCATGGTTGCATTCCTGGGTGATTGTCGTGATGTGTCCATGGTGGAAGATGTGGCTGCGTGTCTCCTGGCAGTTACACAGCCGGTGGCAGGGAGTAGTGGGCCCGCGTGCTGGACCATTGCTGACGCGGGTGGGGGGGCCCTGTTTCTACCATTGTTGCAGGGGCCCTCGCATGCCCTGCAGGTGACCGGCTTGCGACTGCTTGGGCAGTTTGGGGGGCCCTCTGGTAGTGGTGGCGGTGGTGTTGGTGGTGGTGGTGGTGGTGGGCAGCAGCATGCAGCTGGGTTTTGGGTTGCGGTACAGCGTGCGGTGCAGGGTATGGAGCTCACGTCAGACATACGGGAGGCCCTGTTGGAGTGGATAGAGGGGCCCTTGCAACACCAGGTGGGGTGGGGGGGATGGGTTGAATGGAGCGCATGTAGAATATGTAGATTGTGTTTGTTGCAAGCTTTGTATGGTGTCATGCATGCCATCCACACACCCACACCCACCCAGGCAATCACACTCCTCTTGGCAGCCATAGCCAAGTGCCAACATCACCAACAACGTCTCTCCACCCTCCACGACCTCGTGCACATCCTCGACCCCCCCTCACCCACCCCCCCACCCCACACCTTGCTTGCCACGCTCATCCAACAGCCAGGATGGCAAGACACCCTATTACATCTTCTCACCAACACATCGGCGTGCACCATCGCAGCAACCAACCCATCCACCTCGGCGGTGTTGTCGCGCAGCGGGGGCCTCGCAGGGGGCCCCGGCTGGCGGTGGCGGGGTCCCGAGGCGAGGGCGGTGCAGTCGTTGTTGACGGCGTTGCATGTGTATTGTGTGCGGCATGTGCAGTATGGGTGGCAGCATGTGCAGTACACGCTGTGTGCGCTGCGTGGGCTGGCGGACAAGGGGGAGATTGATGGGTGGGATCTTGCACATGAGGTGTGGTGGTGGTTGTAGTACATGCATGGTGTATGGGAGGGGTGTACGCATGTGACCTTTTATCCCATACACTTGCTCTCAACACACATCAAATAATACCCTTGTCTACATATAGGTGTTGCAAAACGTGCTCGAGCAGGTGCTTATCCCCACCCCCCCAACGCCATCCACACCCTCCAAAACCCCACCCCACACCCCTGCCACACGCACCAGTCTCGAACACACCGGTTCATTTGGCAGCACGACAATCCCAGCAGTACCACCAAGCGACCACTTGCATGAGAATCTGCTTGGGTTATTGGGATTGGTTGATGACCTAACAGCCGGGGTGGCCGTTCCGGGAAGCGGTACAGCAGTGCCCCCACCAGAGGCGCTGACATGGGCGAGGTCGACTACCATGGGGGGGGAACGTGGTGGTGGTGGTGGTTTGGAGGGGCCTTTTGTGTCGACACGGTGTGTGGTGTGTGTGTGAGGGAGAGTGCTGTCTTGTGCAGCCCACTACCTCATGGACAACCAACATCACTGGTCAACAATTCCCATTGCTTGGCACACACCAACCAGCACCACCCCCACCTTTTCACAGGGACCGTGCGCTATCCTCTATACCAGACACTGTGTGGGAGTCCCTCTTCCTCACCCCCTCTGGTACCCTCCCACCCACCGCAGCATCCACCACATGCCTCTCCCTCTACACCACTGCGCTCCAACTCCTCAAACACATGTTTCTCAAAAGCGTTGACCAACGTCAAAAAAGCGTTGACCACGTATCCAGGGGCTCCACCGACCAGGCGGGGGGGCCCTTGGCTGTGGTGGGCCTGTTTCCGGCGTCTTCCTCCCCTCTCTTTCGTCAGGCGATCGAGGCCACAGAAGCATTTGCATCTGGGTTGAGAGGCAGGGGGTTGGAATCCATGGAAAGCCTCATGGGGGCGGTTCGTGCACAGCAGGAGCGACTGGGGTTGGTCGAGTCGACGAGTGTGTCAAGGCGGCATCCCAATGATAATACAATGAGAGTGGATGTGGTGCAGCGGCATGCATTGGTGGAGTCCATCATGAATGCTGCCATGCCTGGTGTGTTTTGGGTGTTGGGTGTGTTGTTGGTGTGTGTGTGTATTGTGTTGGATGTTGCTGTATTGTGTGTGTGTGTGTGATTCATGTACAAGCTTGCACAATGCACACATAATGTTATTTCATTCCACACGTTGCAAGACTCTCATCATCACACCATCATCATCTCCCTCCGCCACTACAACATCTCACCATCATTACAACAACATCCCACCACCATCACAATCACCCCCCCCACGATTACAACACCACTCCACTCTTACAACACCATCAGGATGCCCCGAGGCGGTCATACAGCATGGCCTACAGCAACGTGGATTCCGCCTGGCTGTGCGCCTGTTGCTCTTGTTCCTCCAGACAGGCCGGGGTGGGGAGGAGGGGGTAGAGGAAGGGGTGGCATTGGCACTGCAGGCCATCAAGATGCAACTGAATGAAGTTAGAGCAGGGTATGTTGGTATTGTTTTTTTGTTTGTGTGTTGTTGTTTTCTTGTGTGTGTGTTGGGGAGGTATGGAGTGAAGGTAGACTTGTGTTGTTTTTATCACACGCACCCATGCACCACTATCTGTGTACACATCCCCATGTATTTGTACCCCCCCACCCCCCCACACACCATTGTGTACATATCCCCGCACAACACACACACACATTACGCACAACACACACACATATCCCCCGACACACACCACACACACCACACAACACACCCCAGGCCGCGTTTGCAGCTCTTATTAGCACTCTTACAGCACTTGAGGTCCACTGTCATGAGCCACAGCATGCTCAGCAGTGGGGGTGGTGCACTGGGCACGTGGTTGGGGGGGGACACCTCACCTACCAGTCGTGTGCGGTTGATTGAGGGGGTGATCATGGGTATGGTGGTGGTGGTGGTTGTGTTGATTTGTGTATGTGTTGTGTGTATATGTGTCGTGTGTATATGTGTCGTGTGTATATGTGTCGTGTGTATATGTGTCGTGTTTATTGTGTGTATGTGGATGTGTATGATATTGTTTGTGTATGTGTGTATGTATGTGGATGTGTATGATGTTGTTTGTGTATGTGTGTGTGTGTTTGTGGGATTGTTTGTGTGTTCAGGAGGCGGTAAGTATATTGCACGTACACATCATCCTACACCCCACCTCCCATCCCACCATCCCTTGCTTTCATCCCCCTCATCGTCCATCAGGTTTTGCACCCCCCCTTATCACCCAACAGGGTTTGCAGACATTGTGCATTTGTTATTTGCAGGCACAACCACAGAGCCAATGCTGCTCAGTGTGGATGATGTCCTTGCATATGTGCAACCTGTACAAGTGGAAAATGCACTCAAACAGGAGGTGCAATTTTTGGGGCATTTACAGCATTGTCATACCACCATATACAGGTAGGTGGTCCGCATACATCATCGTCCTATATACAATCCCCTATACACAATTCCCTATCATTATCCCTTGTATACCATCCCCTACACATCATCCCCTATACACCACCCCCACCTGTGGTGTGTACACAAACACCAACCCTCTCTTCAATACCTCTCTTCAATACCCCCCTCTCCTTTCATACTTTTCAATACCCCCCTCTCCTTCAATATTCCCCTCTCCTTTCAACACTCCCCTCTCCTTTCATACGCCACAGGTTGTTGAGGGGTGAGGTAGATGCAAGGGTGGAACTAGAGGTACAGCTTGAGGGCAAGGCATCAGAAGCATCAGCAAATGCACTTGGTATGATTTGTATGTTATGATTGCTGTGTGTAGGGATGACTGGGTGATGATGTGTGGGGGGTTGATGATGTGGGTGGTGGTGGTGGGGTGACATCCATGTACTCGATTTCCCGTCAATACAAACACACACACACCAAAAAAAAACACCGACCCCCCCCCTTACAAACACCCACAGCAACAATATGCACATCAGACCGTCTTCGTCGTGCTGCTGCTCGTGCACTGCTCGAAGAACAACAACAGCAGCTTGCACGTGCATGGGTAGCCCTCCGCCGCCACCTGACTGGCACATGGAGCCTGTGGGGCCCCTTGGGGGCCCCCCCCCCGGACCCCCACTGGCGCCTCGACAGTCGGGAGGACTCTCTACACAGACACATGCGACTCAAGCACAACCACCATTTCGTGCTATACGATACCCCTGTGGAGGGGAGTGTATCCTCCCCGGACGACGGGCAGGCGCCAAAAAAAGCCCCCCCGGCTGCCGAACAGGGCCCTGTGGTGGAGGATGTGGTCGACATGGAACTGGAAGAGCTGCTCAAGGGGCTCCCCCAGGGGGGGCCTGGTGCAGGAGACGTGGTGGCGCTGGAAGACGAGGCCGACGTGGCGTCCCCTGAAAGGCCCCCCCCGACAGGGGGGCCCCTTGCGGGGCCCGGTCCTCCCGGGCACTCGCTCTCTGGCTTGACGGTGCAGGTGGACGATGAGGATGTTGTGGCAGGTGATGGTGGGCTCAAGGGTGAGGGGCAAGAGGTGTCGTTGTTGTCGGAGCTTGAGGTGGTGTTGCCGAGTGACCAACAAGCTGCTGTGGTGTTTACTAGTGTGGTGAAGCTTGTGTCGCTGAAAAGGGTGCTGCCTGGGCGGTATGTGTTTTGTGGGGTGGTGGTAGTGGTATTTGTTGTCTTGTGTACAACAATGTGTACAACAACGTACTTGTGTGTCTGTGTGTGCATGCAAGACCAGAACAATCACACACGCCCCCCTTGTCCAAACACTCTCTCTTTCTCTCTTTCTCCCCCCCCTTTCCCCACTCTCACCCCCTCCCCCAAAGGATTGACATCACCCCTCATCAGCTGCACTTTGCCTCTGACACAAGTGGTGGTGTGGAATTGGAAGCTGGTGGGGTGGGAGGTGTTACCACCCCAACCACTCCACACTCTGTGGTGGGTGGAGACCCATCCCCACCACCAAAGCAGCCCCGTCGGCACAAGCGATGGCCCCTCGCTTGTGTAAGACAGGCTATGCATACGTTATACATGCTGCAGCACACTGCTATTGAGTTGAGTATGTATGATGGGAGTAGTGCGTTGCTTGTGTTTCAGAGCAACAAGGTATAGTGGTGGTGGGAGTGGTGGTGGCGGTGTTTGGATGTGCTGTTGTGGGTTTCTATTGGTGTGTTCTGATGTGTGTTGATGTGCAATGTTGTGTGATTCTATAGCAAGAATGAAAAGTACAATGATGCATACAAGGACACGTATACATTCCCATCAAAACACCCCCCCCAAACATCCCCAGGACATGGTATCCTTCAGCACCGCCCTCTCCTCCGCAGCCCGCCACATCACCATCCTCGATCGAAAGCGCAAAGCTGAAGCAGTCCTCCGCCTCCAAGCCGCATGGCAACGCTGGGAGTTGACCAACTTTGACTATCTCATGCACCTCAACATGCTGGCCGGGAGAACCCACAACGATCTCAACGCATACCCCACCATGCCATGGGTGTTGTCAGATTACAAATCACAAGAGCTGGATTTGTCAGACCCACGTGTGTATAGGGATTTGCACAAGCCGGTGGGGGCGTTGGAACCCAGGCGGTTGGAGTTTTTTGTGGAGCGGTATAATGGAATGAGAGGGGATCCGCACATGCCCCCTTTTCATTATGGATCTCATTATAGCAGCGCAGGTGTGTTTTGGGGGGTGTGGTGTGTGTGGGTGTGGTGTGGTGTGTGGGGGTTGTGTGGTTGGTTATGTGGGTCTTGAGCAGGTGTGTACGTATGAATAAGAGTGGTTGTTTGAAGATTTTCATCATGGCAAATGTGTGCAAGTATATGTACACACAGCACATACACACATACGCAGAAATACCCACCCACCCACCCACCCACAAAAACACACACACTATACACAGGCATAGTGTTGTTCTACCTCATGCGCATGGAACCCTTTACCCGCCTCTACCGGGCCCTTCAGGGGGGCCGTTTTGATGTTGCTGATCGCTTATTTCACAACATGTCATCTACATGGGACAATGCACTAGAGGTGTGTTTGTGTTTGTGCATATGTATGTGTGTGTGTCATGTTGTGATGTTGTATATGTATTGCATATGTACAACACACAAGACAGTCACAATACCTCTATTATTCCCACCCACCCACCCACCCACCACACTCTGCCCCTCCCCCCCCCACACACACACCATTGGAGTTTTGCTAATTATTAATTACCACGCTCGCACAGAATACGAGTGATGTCAAGGAATTGATACCAGAGTTTTTCTATCAACCAGAATTCCTGGTCAACAGCAATAAATTTCATTATGGTGTACGACAGGTAGGCAGGCTTACATACACACACGTACACACACACCTCTTCACACCCACCTACGCCCACACTCCACAACCACACACACCTCCACACACCTCCACACACACACACACACACACACACACTGTTCCAAAATGACACCCTGTATACCCACCCCCACCCCCCCACACTCGCTCCTTTTCACAATGACATCCCCAACAACCCCTCCTTTTTATAACGACCCCCCCTCAAAAAAAACAAAACAGGATGGCACCCCATTGGATGACGTAATCCTCCCACCCTGGGCTCACGGATCCCCCGATGAATTCATCCGTATACAACGAGAAGCACTGGAAAGCGAACACGTGAGTGCCAACCTCCATGCATGGATAGACCTGGTGTTTGGGGCAAAGCAACGCGGCCCCGGTGCAGAGGCTGCACATAATGTGTTTTTTTACCTAACATATGAGGGGGCGGTGGATTTGGATGCAATCACGGATCCGGTGCAGAGGCTGGCAGTGGAGTCACAGATTAGTCATTTTGGTCAGACACCAAGGTGAGTGTTGAGAGGGAGGAGAATATACAATGTGTGTAGAAAAAAATGCAATTCTTTAGGTGGGTGGGAATAACATTCAATTCTTTGGGTGGGTGGGATTTGTGTGTGTGTGGAAGAGAATACAATGTGTAGAAAAAATACAATTTGTGTGTGTGTGTGTGTGTGTGTATCGTATGCATGTGCTGACACTATCATTGTGTGTATGTATTGTTTGCATAGTGTTCATGTCATACACAGACACATGCATCTCTCCATCACCCCCAACCCACATACCCCCACCCCACCCCTAGTCAACTGTTTCGCAAGCCCCACCCTCAACGGTCCCCCCCCCCGGCCCCTTCCTCCCTCCCCCTCTTCAACGCTCCCGATGCATTCAAACGCATGACGGTGACACTGCCTACACATCAGAGGGCTAATGTACCCCTGGTGGCACTGTGTTTTGCTGGAAATCAGCTTGTGGGGGTGACTGCTGATCATCAGGTGTGTTTGTGAGTGTGTGTGTGTGTGTGTGTGTGTGTGTGTGTGTGTTTGTGACTGTGAGATTGTGTGTGTGTGTGAGTGTTGCTGTGGATGTGTGTGTGTGAGAGGGTGTTGGGATGTGTTTGGGTTGTGTGTTTTGTTGTGTTGGTCATAGGCTTGTGTGTTTTTGGTTGTGGTTGGAGGGTTGTGTCTGTGCTGTATACATGCACACCACCATTCCCACACACCATCATTATCATTTTCAATACACACAATACACACAATACACACAGATTGCAACATATCGATGGCAATCAGCGGATGCTACTTCGTTCACATTTTCTGCTTTGACTGAGGCACCATTCACATTGGAGCATGATAACACACCCGCACGGCCTATGGGTATGCTGGGTGTTTGTTTGTTTGTTTGTTTGTTTGTGTTTGTTTGTTTGTTTATTTTTGTGTTTGTTTGCGTGTGTTTGGGGGGGGAGAGTATGAGTGATTTTGGGATTGTGTGTGATGTTGATGTAATACATGTGATGTTGATGTAATACATGTGATGTTGATGTAATACATGTGATGTTTATGCAATACATGTTGATGTACGACATGTAATGTCAATCACTACACAACTCCTGCACACCTCGCACAGGGTTTGCTGGTGGATTTGAGCGTTTACCTGTTGCACGGTGGTGTGTATTGGTACCGGGGGGGCGGCTGCTGCTGTCAGTGGGCTATTGGGACAACTCACTCAAGTATGTTTATTTACAGTGGTAGTATGTTGTGTATATTTTGCAGAGTTGTAACGTGAGATGCTCGTGGTAGTATGTTGTTGTTTTTTAATGGTAGTTGTATGTTATCTGCGCACTGGTGGTAGGATGTTGTTTTTCCCCACATTTCAATAGCTCCAAGATAACGTACACCCTCTCCTCCCCCTCCTCATTCTTCCCCTCACACGCACCCACCCACACGACCACCCTTTCTACCCCCCCCCAAAAAAAACAGGTGCCACTCTGTAGATGATGGGGCCCTCTTGCAAAGCATCGTCGTTCACCAAGACCTCGTTACAAGTGTCGCCGTATCCCCCGACGGCAGCGTCGTCGTCACAGGCAGTCGAGACACCACTGTCGTGGTACTCGACACCCGCCTAGAGGCCAGCCAGGGGGGCTGGCTGGCCCCCGGAGGGGGCCTGCGCCTCCGCGGCAGGGCCCCCCTGCCGCTGCGAGAGCAGCCCCGTTTCCAGTTGGCAGGTCACAGGGATACTGTGACTGCAGTGGCTGTGTCGAGGGAGTTGGATTTGGTGGTTTCGGGGGATGCACAGGGGTGTGTGTTGTTGCATTCCCTGGCCAAGGGGGTGGTGGTGGTGTCGTTGTCGCTCCCGGGGTCGACCTGTCCTGTATATGAGATACAGGTGTGGTGTGTGGGGGGGTGAAATGAAAATATTGCATCATATATGATTGTACATGCATTGTACATTGTGACGTGTTGTTTTTCTGCACATGTGCACCACACCTTCCCCCCCCTCCCCACCTCCTCCCTTGTTGTTTTAAACAACAGGTGAGTGAGCGTGCAGGCCTGATGGTTCTCCACTGCAGAGACACCCTCATGCTCTATTTATACACGGTCAACGGTCGATTGATCAAGTCAATGGATGCTGCAGAGAAGCTGGAGGCACTGCTGGTGTCCAATGACACTCGGTTTTTGCTTACAGGGGGAAGTAAGGGGAGTGTTTCGTTGAGGTGGCTGCACTCATTGGAGGTGTGGTGGGGGGTCGGGTGTGGTGTGGATGTGGTGGTTTATGGATGTGGTGGTTTATGGATGTGGTGGTTTGTGGTTGGGATGTAGTGAAAAGAGTGCACAATCCATGGGCGTCATCATCACGTATGCGCAGTATGTATGCCGCACACATGCTACATGGCACTCAATGTAATCAATCAGCCACACCAGCCATATACACCATCATGTACAACAACAACAACAAAAAACAACCATATACACACCCCAATGCACACAGGTAGTGTTGCGGTATGAAGCTGGGAGTAGTCATGTCGTGAGCCTTGCAATGAGCCCTGAAGAGTGCTTTGTAGCAGGGCTGCAGAGTGGTGCAGTGGCGTTGTTTGCACCTGATCCACGCCGTAAGATCACAGCACGACTGCGCATCTCTGGATAGTACCCACTGTATGTGGTTTCCAAAGGGAGTGGACGAAAGGGAGTGGACGCCTTGAGAATTGCTTTTCATGTATTATTTTGTTGTACTCTACTCTTCCTAGCAGTGATGGCATAGTCGTGTTTGTAATAAAACCATCAGCTTGCACCCATCAGCTTTTAGTGCACTCACCATCAGCTTGCACACGACTGAATTCAGCAAATTCCTGTTCATCAACGTACGCCAAGGCTTTGCTTGATTGCCTCAACGCATCATGACAGACTGTGTAAATCAAGTGATGACGGGAGCAGCACTTGGAGGGGCGTTGGGGGCGTCTATTGGTACGAGCATCTAGGTTGTGCATACAATGGTAATTGTCCTGCATCAACAACAATCTCATCCACCACAAAACCAGGTGCTTTGTGGGGAACATATGAAGCATTTTCACATCGGGTATGCTTGTATGCTACGTTGAGATATACCATCCACATCATCACCGCCCATGGTGTATTCCAAACAGGTCCCTGGATTGTACAAGATCCGGTACATCGGTCAAACCACTGTCAGCAGTGCTGCGGTATGGTGGTCAGCATGTGATGATGATGGTTGTGGCACATTGGCATCCACATGTTGGCATCCACACGTCTGCATCACCCCTTCACACAGATGTTTGGGTTATTTTTGGGCGCAGGGTCGTTGCTGCATTGTGGCAAGAGCTTTGGGCGATGATATTTTTTATCACCTGCTCCTCGTGCAACACATACCAATGTTTGTTGGTGGAGGGTTGTTTGCATTGAAGGGCGTAATTCTTCCTCGTGTGTTGTTGTATGTGTGTTTGTGGCGGCATGCTGTGCTGTGCACACATGGCACCGTTGATGTATAGATTACAAAATCATCATCATCATGTGTAAACAAATATGAAGAACACATGATGTGTATTTGATAACACACTATGAATCATATAATGGTGTGTGTATAGTACAGGATGCATTGTGCATCGCTGCATTGTTCACACACACACACACACACACACACACACACACAATAATACAATACACACACTCCCTTGCAACAAGCAGTTGCAGAAGAGACATAAAGATGAAAACAACAACAACAACAACAACAATATGTCAAACACAAGTGGAGCCAGCCACCACTACCAGTACCACTGTTACAACTGTGCACCACCACCACCAGCAGCAGCAGCTGTGGCTTTCTGAGCCAGTCGTGCAGATGCCCTCACCGGGGATGAGGCCACCCCATTAGGCATCAGTGCAACCCCATTCATTGATTGCCCTGTGATTTTTTGTGGTGTCTGTGCTGCTTTTTTTGTTGTATTCTTCCCACTCTTCGCTTTTGTATTATTCCCATTTTTTGTTGATGAATTCGTCCCACTTATTCTTGTTGTATTCTTCCCACTTGCAATGTGTGTAGTGTTCCCATGTTTCCCTAACAACGTGTCTCTCAGTGTGGCAACACCAAACCCCAGTCCGAAAAACACCCAATGACCAACAAGCAGGCCGAAGTAGGATAGGGGGGCCCACCAGCGGTCAGCACGAAGAAAGGGGTAGAGCCACTGCGGGGTGTGTGTGTGGGGGGGGTAGTATAAGGGGGAGATGTGTATGGGGGTGAAGGGTACACCTCACACAACCAAGCATACACCAACCTGTCTGTGCATTTGAAAGTACATGATCACCCACACCCCATACGCCACAGTCCATAGCCCCACCAGTCCCAGTTGATGAAACAGTGCAGGTATATGATCTAGGAACATCTCAGTGTACATGAGCACCAAGTTGAAACCATGCTGTGGTTGTTTTTGTACAGGGGAGAGGAGGGGGGGGCGTGAATGCGTGTGCGTTTGAGAGAAAGAGTGAATGTGTGGGTGTGTGAGGCAATGTATGTGTGAATGTGTGTAAATGTGTGTGTGTATCTATTACATTAGGAACATCCATGTATACACATTGCTATATACATGTATTGCTGCAAATCACACAGACATACAATGCATGCATGGTATAGGGTTGTATTGTGCTGTACACAGTCTGTGTCACATTGGTACATAGCAGTGCATACACACCTGGTTGTATGATGTAAAGTTTAACAACTGTCTGTTCCAAAATGCAACCTGCGATATATGTGAATGTATGTGTATGTATGTGAATGTATGTGTATGTATGTGAATGTATGTGTATGTATGTGAATGTATGTATAGCTGCATGAATGTATGTACATGAACAGTGAAATATATGTACAGGAGTAAACACAACACCTCCCACAAACACACAATACACAATTACTGCAAACACCCCCCAAAAAACAATCATCACCATAATACCTTGGCAGGATCGGGATCTCGGTTGTACATGGGCTTCAATACCGTCCACGTGATGACATCCACCAGCAACACCGTGGTCATATTCATGTGCCACATACCCACCACCACATGCTGCAACACCCCAGCCGGTTGTGTGAGGCGGGCCCGAGCGGCTGCAGATGGGCTGTGGGATGCATAGATGCCCATGGCAGAGAGGATGGTTGCGAGGCCAAAAAACGTCACAAGGAGGTACCAAGACCTATGGTGGGTGGGTGGGGGTGGGGGGGGGTGTAGAGTACGGTGAGGTGTGGTTGTGTGAGGTGCAGATTGACATGTTTGAGGTGCAACAACCATGATCACCGACAGATGTGAGGATTGCACACACGCTCACCATACCAGACAGTGTAAAAGCGCAGCACTGGGATGCCCACACGTGCAAATTGCTCGTATGATACGTAGCAGCAGTAGACAAAGGCAGTGGCACGGAATATGAGGAGGATGACTGGTGACCCAAGGCGACAGGCAATGAGTGTGTTCCATGTCGTTTTTGGTACACTGTGTGAGGGTACACATGATGCTTGCTATATGATGCTTGAAAACACACAGATATGTTCTATGCATTCCCACCCTCCAGATGCACCCTCCATACCGGTTGGCCAAGGGGCGTTTGATGAGCAATGCCAGACTTTGAAGTGTTGCAATCAGTAAAAATATAATCATGGCAATCGGCAGTCCCGTTGTTTCATCCTTTGTGAGCATATGGGCCAAGTGTGGGTGTTGGTGGTGTGGATGGTGCTGGTGTTCCATCTTGAACTACAGCCCCTGGTGTATTGAGCGTCCAAGTACTCTAGTCGGTATTGCAATGATCAATGATAACAAAAGTGGGAGAAACAAGTGAGAATTTGCCCCATATGCAGTGTCTACGCCAAGCAGAACATCATCAAAAGCATCATCAGTGTGACAACCACTGGGAGAAAAAGAAATCCCCCCAATAATTGTCGTGTCTATCGCAATAAGCACCATCAAAAGCACGAAATCATCAGTGTGATAACCAGATCCACAACCCTGCATCTCATCCTTGATCAATACGCAATAACCCTTGATTTCGCCCTTGATTTGCTTACTATCCATTCTTTGCAACATTTGGTGATTCAATAACTCACAATGCCATCATCACGTGCGCACCCCCAAGAAGAGATGGCAGGTCGCGTGACCTCGGTGTTGGTGCCCACCAAGTATGCTGATGATACGACTAATCAACACCAAAGTGTTGCTGCCCAAGTTGTACATACTGTGCTACACCCATCTGTGCATCATACCCACCACAGGGCCAAGCGAAAACCCCATGCCACCCCACTGGCCCCCACCGCTGCCATCCCTGAAGACATTGGTCCGTGTGTAGGGGTACACCATTGCAATATACACGACCCATATACTTCACCACACAACACACCCACAACACACCCACAACACGCCCACTATGCACCCACGTCTTATATACAGAAGTACCGGTCGCATCATCCCCGGGCCAGCCATCGGGATCAGCCCCATCCCCACCCCCCGCTGTCACAGAGGCCAACCTCACCAATGCAGTGCTCCAAGGTCAGGTGGATGTGGATGCACTGCTGAGAGCACGTGCTGGCAAGGGTATAGAGGGACTACGGGCTGAGATCATGAGCCTTGATCATCGGTAAGGGGTGTGTATGTGTGTGTGTATGTATTGATCATCGGTAAGGGGTTGTTGTGTATGTGTGTGTATATATATATGTGTATATATATGATTGTATAAGTGCATGGATGTACACACTATGTACATGCTATTGTGTAGTGCACACGTGTGCACATGATCACTTGCATGCGTGTGTGTATGTATGCACATACGCATATGTAACACACATGGCATCACAAACACACAGGGCATCAGAAGACCTCAAACGACTTGTGCAAGACAACTACAAAGAACTCCTATCAGCCTCGGAAGTGCGTTGACCGTTGACCATTACGTTGACCATTGTTACTGCATGTTATTGCACATACATATACATGTACCTCAACAACACCATCATGACTATAACTACTTTTTTTACTTTTCACACCACCAGCATATGCGTAATCAACACCTCACATGCATCCCCCCCACACACCCACCTCCGCCCCCCCGACACTCACATCCACCCCCAAACACACCCACCTCCACCCCCACACCTCCACACCTCCACACAGTCTGTCATGAAGCTTGATGGGGAGTTGTCATCCCTCCGCAAGGCTATCAACGCCAGCACAGGCATGCTACAAGCCCTACGACAACTCGTCGACCAACCGGGTGCAGTCAACACACCCACCACCCATGCGGGGGGTGGGTGGGGGGTGGATGGTGGGATGCCGAGTGTATTGGAGGACCCATTGGACATGCTTTGGGCTGATTCTGCACATGGTGTGTTTGTGTTTTGTGTTTTGTATTGGGTGTGGGCTGATTCTGCACATGGTGTGTTTGTTTGTGTTTTGTGTTTTGTATTGGGTGTGGTTGGGGGTGTTTTAACCAGAGTGGATTGTGTTGTTTGTAGGAGGGGGTTAAGGCATATGTGTTGCAGTGGGATTTGATATGTACGATGAGCATGCACATGCGTACATACCATATCGTCGCTACCCTGTACAACACAAATACACAGTGAAAACACACACACCATGTACAGCCACCAAAACACCCCCAACAAAACACCCCCAACACACACACAGGTCGTCAGTGGTATACACACATAGACACGTTGGATGCTGCCATAGGAGAACGAGAGCTTGATGCTGCCCTCACTGCCCTCACAGACACTCGGCGACTGTTGAAATCAATTGTTTCGGGGGATCCCGGATCAGCCAACGCGTCACCCCGGGCTGCAGCCAGACAGCAGCAGCTGGAGGGGCAGTTGGAGAAGCGAGTGACACAGCTGAGAGTGGTGTTGGAGAATATGACAAAGGTGGGTGGTGGTGGTGGTGTGTGGGGTGAATGTAGACATTGTGTTCTTGTGGTACAGCAGCTTGTTTTTCAACTCGTCAGGTGTGCACATACATGTACATCCATGTTTTCATGTACCTGTGTATGAAAACATCATCATGCAATACACAACTGGCCCCCATCCTCACCCCCCAACACCACACACCCACACACCCACACACCCACACACCCACCCCAAACAGGATCCTGCAGCTGCACGAATGGAGTTGTGTGCACTGAGCCTGGCTCTGCGTCAAGTAGCTGGTGTACAAGTGGCACACACTGCTTTGCTTGCTGCTCATAGTGCACGTATGGCGCGGCAACAACAGCTGCTTACAAAACCACAACATTCAGGTGGGTGGGGGGTGGGGGTGGGTTGCATGTATGGGTGCATTTTGGTCTTGTATATTGGGTGCATGTTGGTCTTGCATGTGTTTGCCTCCATGTTTCCACAACAAAGCTGCCATATGTACACCTGCAGTACAAATCAAACATGCACCCCTTGACACCTGTATACACGAACATCACACACCTCAACACATACAACCATCACCACCACACCCCTCGACACCTATAACCATCACCCATCCACCCATCCACCCATCATCATCGCACCCCTCACAATCATGATCACACACAAGGTGGTGCGGATGTGGATGGGTGTGAGTATGCATCAGCGCTATGTCAACAATTATTTTTTGGTCTAGCAGAGGCACTGGAGGATGTGTCAACGTGTAGTAGAACAGTCAACGCACCAGAGTTGAATGCGTTGACTGTCACATGGATTGCACAAGAAGCAGAGAGGTATGTGTGGGTGTAGAGTGGGGTGTGTTGGTGTTGTCATGTGTAATGTGCAGTGTGGTTGTTGATGTTATATGTGGTGGTGTAGTGGTAATGGTGGTGGTGTAATTGTGTATTCAAACTCACTATACCCAGTTCACTCTGGGCATGGTGTACTCCACCACCACCCACGCACCGCCAATCCCACCCATCACCACCACCAATCCCACCCACCCACCCACCCAGCGTATGTGGGTTACTTAAGACATTCAGTCTAGAACACTTTGCAGCAGCAGCAGGTCTGCCAGCCACAGTCAAAGTGGTACAGCTGGCACTGGTGTATGCAAAAGCATTGGAACAGTCCCACCACATACGTGTATCCCATGTTGTATGGCGGGTGCTGTGGCCGTCCTTGGAAGGGGTGCGTGATAAGGGGGGGGGGGATGGGGGGATAAAATGGAGGGGGGATGGGGGGGTACAATGGGGATTTGGTATTGGGGTTGTGGTTATTGGGATGGCTCCAATGTCTCTCCCTCCCTCTCTCTCTCTCTCTCTGGTATAATTTGTGCTATAGGATGACATGACACTGTACATCATACACCACACTCCATACACCACACTCCGCACTCCATATACCACACAGGCACTCAACAGATTTGTTCGTAAGCACAATGAACAAGTACAGGAACAATTACTCACAGACATATCAAAAGTGACCGCACCGGTATGTGTATTTGTAATGGGTGTATGATGGGTGTATGAGGGTGTGTATGAGGGTGTGTATGAGTGAGTCTATGCACAGGTACATGTTTGTGTGCATGTGGATGATTCTGTACATGCAAGCATGTGTCCCCCAGCCTCCCCCCACCCACACAGGGATTTGTCATCCCAGACGATGTCAGCAGCTGGGCATCTATTAAACAGCTTTTCCCCCACCTGTTGTTATTTTCAGAGGGGCTTCACCAACTCACCACACTATTGGTACCTATAGCGGGGCCCCAGTTGGGGTCGTTTGTGAGGAAAACTGTATCATCACAGTTTCAGGTGTGTGGGGATGCCATGAGTGTTGTGTGCATGAGACTGAGGTGCTGTGCATATACCATGGGTGCTGTGTGAAAAGGGTGGTTGTGAGGGAGGGGTGTGTTTTTGTTCGGGAGGGTTGTATTTGTGTGGGGGAGGGCTTGTGTGGATGTGTGAGGGAAGGGGAGGTACATCATCATCACGACTCAATACACTCAGGCATACTGCAGGGTGTTGCAGTCAGGTGTACAACCTCACCTCAGTGCCAGGGGTACTGTGCCTGATTCTATTGGTACGCAAGTGCTGTGCTGAGAATGTGCTGTGAATGTGTTGTCATCAGTGTGCTGTTGATGTGGTGTCAATGTGGTGTTGATGTGGTGTCAATGTGGTGTGAGTGTGCTGTGAATGTGGTGTGAATGTGTTGATGTGCACTCTCAGTACTGCCAGCATCATTGATGTTCATTCAGTACTACCAGCATCACTATATACAACAATGAAAACACAAACTTAATGTCCACCACGCACTCGTACCGTGACGAAATCCCTCATGCACACAACACAAATCATGCACACAACACACAACACACAACACAGCCCCTGGGGTGGATTTGCTTCTGGAAGGTGCTGCGCTGCTCCTTGAACAGATCATCCCCAAGTTGTTGCGGCCTCTGGCAGCCATGGCGGGGGATCCTTTGGACCTGGCACATCTCAATGGGGTATTGGACTCCACAGCCACAGCACTAGGCCTTGTAGAGGCGCCAGCATGATGATAAAGCTGTGGGGGTTGATACACACTACGAGCGTGGAGAGCCTTGATGGTTTTTCTGTACTTGCATGCTTTTTTGACAAGCTATGCATGGCGAGACATGCACTGTATTTTTGCTGTACACAATATGATATGAAGTGCATATGGTAAACAAGCAGACGTGAAAAAAGACAGTGTTGTGGGTCTTCATCACATGCTATACTTTTGCCAATTACACAACATGCTGGGCTTCGTGTGAAAAGTGATGAGGCAGATTGGCTGTATTTGAGAGGATCATGAGCAGCGGGCCGCGGGAGATCACTCCTCTCATTGCCAAGGTCTGCAACCCTCCTGATTGGTGTACGTCCCTCAATCCCCCTCCCCCACACCCAGTTCAACTGGTACCAGGTCACAGTGGAGCGGTTTTGTGGCACCACGGGAAGGCTACAAGTGTCTGAAAAGCTCAAGCACGCAAGTATACATATCCATGTGCCTGATGCCGGATCGCTCCCTCGCGTCGTGATCACCCTGAAAACCACCCAAGTACGCTGCATTTCCTACTACCTCACGACCTTTGTGGTGTATGGACCTTACACATACCATGTGCAACCTCTACCATAATATCCAGGTGGCGGTGCCCCTGCGTCCTCCCCTCAAGCTACACACGGCATGCATTGCCAACGGCAGTTTGGGTATATCTCTGCTATCTGCAGCCACCACCAGTGTGTCTCGAGTAGTACCACACAAGCCAATCACCACCATGCAGGTGCATGTTTGTGATAATGCTTTCAACATCATCCTTTCATTATCATCCTTTCATCATTCATTCTTTCATCATCATCACCATCATCCCACCCAACCCTTTCTCATAATGCTGCACCACGCAGGTGATGATACATGACGCCCCCCAAGATGCTCTGCGTGCACTCGTAACTTATATCTCTCATTTCATGCAAACACGCTTTATTCAGCAACAACGCCCTGCGCACTCTGCTGGCACACTGCCCCGGCCTACCCACAGTCATGGGGGTATGATGGTGTGATGAGGGTGTGATGATGTCACACACGGGCGTGTGTATCCCTGGATATTTTTGTTGTCCTTATATTTTTGACGACCTTGTTTCATTATCATGTTGATTTGATGTTGTGCTTTTGTTTTTTCATGCGGCACCCTCCAATACTCTTCATGTGGCACCCTCCAATACTTTTCATGTGGCACCCTCCAATACTTTTCATGCACACCTACAATCCTCCTCCTCCTGCTCATCATCATCATCCCCTTTTTTTTCCCACAGTAAGCATATCCAGGTCCCTCCGAGGGGCCCATGCCGCCACCGAACCATGCCCCCCTCCTGTTTCACACCCAACCACCAGCACCTCTGCCATGAAACCACCTGCCATACACCCCACCACGAGCACTTTGTATGGTGGCACTACCTCAAGGCATTGTCATGTCCAACGACACACTGCACAACATACCCATCCTGCACAATCACACCAGACACAATCCTACCAGACAAAATCACACCACCAGGCACAATCACACCACAAGGCAATATCACACCATCAGGCAAAATCACATAGTTGTGTATCTCATGGGGGTCCTGTCTCCCACCACCACTATTCCAAAGCATCCACCGTCAACCCACACACTGCCTGCACCACACGCACCCCTCATTGTACTGCTGGGTGTACTGTTGGTTGTACTGCTGGTGGTCAGTCTGGTAGTGTGGTGGGTGGTGGGGTGCGGCATGTGGATGACGATGGGGAGGTGTCGAGTACGCCCGTGGGGGGTGAGCGGGGTGGGGGGGTGGGGGGTGGGGAGGGGTTGCCACCACTCACAGAGGAACAAGAAGCAGTGGTGTGTGCTGTACGGTATGTCTGTTTGTGTTTGTTTGTGTGTGATCTGTTCTGTGTGTCATGGTGGTGATGATGGTGGTGATACATACACATACACATACACACATGTACACACACATATATACATGCATACATACAAACATATATACACACACACACAGTGCTGGTGTGAGTATATTTTTCACAGGGTGTGCTGGTACAGGCAAATCACTTGTACTCAAACATGTTATTGCAGCACTTCCAGCAGCAACAACATTCTTCACAGCACCCACTGGTATGTGTGTGGTGTGTGTATGCGGTCATGATGGAGTGTATGTGTGTGGTACATGGTGTGGATGTGTGTTGATATACATGCATTACACATACAACACTTCAATACCTACCCCTTCTTCTCAACACACAAACCCACCTACCCCCCCCCCCCCACCCACCCACCCACTCTTTCAAAGGCCTGGCAGCAAGTGCACTCGGGGGCACCACCATCAACGCCTTTGCTGGCATAGGCCGGGGTGAAGGGGACCTCCATTCCCTCACCCGTGCAGCCTCCCGCATGGACCCCCTCCTGCGCTGGCGTGCATGTCGTGTATTGATCATCGACGAAGTGAGCATGCTCGATGGCCGCATGTTTGACACCCTAGAAAGCATTGCTCGGTCGGTGAGAAACAGTCAAGCACCGTTTGGGGGGATTCAGTTGGTGTTGTGTGGGGATTTCCATCAACTGCCACCAGTGGCCAAGGGACGAGAGGGGATGGCGGCGAGGCGGTTTTTGTTTGAGGCGTCGTGTTGGGGGCGGTGCGTGGAGAAAGTGGTGGTGTTGACCAGAGTGTTTCGGCAACAGGTGCTGTGATGGGGTTGTTGTATCTGATGCTTGCGCAATGCTACATGTGCACATACATACACACACACACACACATCATGTCGCCCTACAACCAACAACATTATGTTGTATGCATATACAACACCACGTGCATACAACAGGAACACAACACTACCAAACACCACCACCACCACCATTACTATACAGGGTAGTAGTGATTTCATCAAGATACTCAATAGTGTACGTGATGGGAGTTGCACTGATGCTATGCTTGCATTCCTACAGGCACGATGCGGTAGGGAGCTTGATGTATCTGATGGTGTACTGCCTGTCAAGGTGAGTGTGTGTAAATGATATACACGTGTGTGTGTGTTTGTTGTGACGAGCATGTGAGTACATGTACAGCTTCAATAATCATCTATGTACCCCACTCCACCTGCATTCTCCCCCCCACACACATACACTCCCCACCTGCCACACACACACACACACACATCCCCTCTCCACATCAAACAGCTCTTTACACATAGAGCAGACGTGGATGCCCTCAATAAAGCTCAATTGGAGGAGCTCCCAGGTGACCCAGTGGTGTTTCGAGCACAAGACGAGGGGCAGCTTGATGTGCTCCGTACAGGGTGCCCTGCATCACAGCTGCTCAACCTCAAAGTGGGGGCCCAGGTGATGTTGCTGGTCAACATGAGTATGAAAAAGGGACTGGTCAACGGTGCAAGGTGAGGGGGGGTTGCGTGTGTGTGGGTGTGTTGCCTTCATCCATGGTGGTAACCCACCCATACCTGCATGCATCCCTGATCCCTATGGTCATCCACCCCTTGTGGTGTTTTATTGCGCGCCTCATCACCCACCAGGGGTGTGGTTGTCAAGTTTGTAGGCAATTCCCAGCTGCCTATGGTGCGATTTGTGTCTGGTGTGTGTATGACCATCAGTAGGGAGCGGTGGACTATACGAGCGGGGGGGCAAGTGCTTGCCAGCCGTGTACAGGTGTGGGGTGTTTATTGCATGGTGTTTGTTGAATGGTGTTTGTTGAATGGTGTTTGTTGAATGGTGTTTGTTGAATGGTGTTGTTTGCATGGTGTTTTGTTCTGCAGTATTTGCTGCATGGTGTTTGTAAATGTATGCACAGACTCGAATATCTTTCCCCCTCCACTTTCTCCCCCCCCAAGTCCACTGTGTATACAACAATACTCCATCTGGTATCATCAGGTCCCCCTGGAGCTTGCATGGGCCCTGTCTGTACACAAGTCACAGGGACTGGTGCGTGACATGACACGACGCACAACAGCACACGATACACAACAACATACGCCCCTCTCTCTAACCAACCCAGACGTTGGACAAGGCTGAACTCAAGCTGGACGCTGCGTTTGAGACAGGCATGGTGTACGTTGCGCTCAGCCGGGTGCGCTCTTTGCAGGGTTTGCGTATTGTGGGTGCCATAAACCATGCGTCGATACAGGCACACCCCAATGTGTTGGAGTTTTACAAACGTGTGCAGGCTGGTGTTGTGGCTGAAAACGACGAACAAAAGGAAAATGTTGCAGAAAATGCTGTTGCAGAGAGTCGTGCGAAATAATGGCCTTGTAAAACAACAAGTGTATGAAGTGTGATGATGTTCCAAAACCGGTTGATCAACCCCACAACCAACCCATAACGGATACAACACCACCATGCTTATTCAATTGGACGAACGCCTCGATGGACTCATGCAAGATGAGCTGCTGGATGACACAGAGGTGTGTGCATCACATGCCCATCACATGTCCACCACCATCTCATTGGACACAAACACCACAGATCACCATTGCAATACGAGAAAGTGTACAATCCGTGATCCACGACCAGCAATACAGTGCAACCAAAACAGAACAGTGGACCAACAGTATCGTCGAAAATGTGCTTGGTAAGCTTGTGGCACTCAACCGGCCCTTTAAATACGTTGTCACTGTGCTATTGACGCAAAGGGCTGGCGCGGGCATGCACTGTGCAGCAGTGGCACGATGGAACCCTGCAACAGACGGGCGCACCAGTGTGCTATGGGAAAACGCAACAGTACAGGCCCTTGTCACCGTGTTTTGGGTTGCCATTTGAATGTAACAAGAGCATGTTACCCGGCAATGTTGTGTGTCACAACACCTACATGGTGTGCTCTCATGTGTGACATGTGCAATGCAAAGAAATATCCACAAACAGGAACGGGTACGTAATTCATCTAGGCGGTTGCCTGCTTGAGGTAGGCAATCAGATCCGCGCGGTCTTGGGGCTTCTTCAAGCCAGCAAACACCATCTTGGTACCTGTTGTTGTTGTGGGCACATGTGTATACATGTACATCGGGAACATGTACACATGGGATATGGTATGGGAATCACCTATTGACCTCACCTGGAATGTATTTTTTGGGGTTGAGCAGGTAGTCGTATAGTGTCTCCTCTGACCAGGTCACAGCCTTTTCCTTGTTGGCCTTGGAGTAGGAAAACCCTTCAATCGTCCCCGAGCATCGACCAAAGAGGCCATGGAGGTTGGGGCCCTGATTGTGGATGATGAGAAGCAACAGTAATGCTCTGCATGCTGATGGCCCATCTGCCAATCCTCCAACTATATCTGTATATCATCATCCCTTGATAGAAGAAGCAACCACATCACACCTGCTTATGGCCACCGCCCGCCTCAGCAACGTGGCATTGAGCACACTTGGTCTTGAAGATCTTGGCGCCGTTTTCGACGTTGCCAGCAGGAGCCTCAGCAAACGAAGCCATCGTAATGGTGGCAACTAGGTTTTGTGTGGGTTGGACTTTGAAGAGGTGCTGCTGGAAATTGCTGCAGCTCTGATCGTACACTACTGAGTAAGGATACTCTTTCTGGTTGCACCCTCCCAAAAAAATCTACAAGCGACATGCCCTCATGATGTTTACACCCCGCCGCCTGCAAAACAGCAACTCCTATTTACGCCTCACCAATACACCCTCCGCATGCACACAACAGCGCCTCCCATGCAAACACCCCACAAACACCCCGCAACACAGCTAGTTCTTGAGCCCAAATGCAACACCAAACTTGGGCGCCTTGTTCAAATCAGTGGCATCAAATTGACTGGACAGCGCCACCGTGGTCTTGGGTTGCAACTCCTGTTCATACAACACGCTGGTAAGCCCCGTGTTGTCCAGTCGGGTCTTGATGAGGGCCCCACTGTCAAGCTTTTTCGCATAGCCGAGGGTGAATGCCGTCGTCTCCTTGGTGAGGGAGCGAATCACCTCAGCACCCACCGTGGTACCAGCATCCACGTTTTGTGTGTAGGATGCCTTGACAGTCTCACCACGATCAGTGAGCATGAGCACGGCTTGGTAATCAGCCTTGGTATACCCGGCTGCGAGGGCCCAGCGGGTGATGGATCCCTTGCTCGTGTCATAGCCGACATCGCCACCCACGACGATGCCCTCCACACCAGTGGTGGCGGCAATGTCCACCTTGGGGGTGGCGGTCAGACCCACTGCGGTTTTGAGGGTCAAGTGGGGAATGGCGTAATCGACAGTCAGCTTGGCGGATGATTGATCTGGCAAGGATCCTGTCAACCCTGCCGACAGACCGGGGGCAATGTTGGCTGCTGTGCCGGTCAATGTCAACTGATAGTGATGTAATTGGGAGGGGGGGTATTAAAAAAGCAGTGGTGAGGGGGTAAATGACAGGGTGTGTACACTACAAAATACCTTGCCCGAACCGGCAATGACGGCATTGACGCCATACTTGCCCGACTTGTATGCGGTCTTGAGGCTCGTGTCGAGGCTTGTGTCTTTGTTGATGGCGGAAATCGTGAATTCCTGTGGGGTTGGGGCACACATATGCAAACACATATCCCAAAACCCCGTTCGTGCCCCTGTACCCCGCCTACCACGCCATCGGCTGTAGTACTGCTGACAGTCAAGGCTTTGTTGTACTGAAATGTACCACTCCTGCCACCAACCAGCAACTCTGGGGGAAGAACATCAGGCAAGGGTGTGACAAGGATGCAGATGCACCTCTCACCAGACACGACCACAATGGCTGTGGACGATGCATTTGACACAGGGAATGCACACTGCCTTCGTACTACCTTTGGTGGACTTGCCGATATCAGAAAACGCAGGAATTTTCATGCTGCAAGTGACTTTGGATCAGGCTCACCGATAGTGAAAACGAGGGCTAGGGCGGCAAGCGAGCTGCTAATGCCTCGTAGCTGCTCTATTTTTTCTACGAGTGTGACGGGGATGCTGCCGGAAGAGGCTGGGATTTGGTGTGTTCTATGATTTTTTCCCTAGCCAACACCACGACTACCCTCTCTTCATTTGTTGTTTACACACCATCACCCATTACTTTTCCACGTTGGCAATCACTGCATCAGTAAACTTGCTGGTGGTGCCGCTGCCACCCACATCTGGTGTCCACTTGGACGCGTCCCCTGCCTTGTACACATCGGTCACGGCATTCTCCAGGCGATCACTGAAGTGGTCCAGCCCCAGGTGTCGCAGCATCATGGCTGTGCTAAACAACATGGCTGTGGGGTTGGCCAAACCCTGACCAGCCAAGTTTCGCGCCACATGTCGTGCACCCTGGGTCGTGCATGTGATGGCGGTGTTGATGGGGTTGCGCATGCTTCCCTACACAGCTCTAAACAACACACATACCTGCTCAAACACGGCAGCATCTTTGCCAATATTTGCTCCTGGTATTGTTCCTGCTGATCCACACAGTCCTGCTACAATGTTTGACACCAAGTTGCCATAGAAATCTGTTGGTGTTGTTGTCGTGTGGGGCACATGTGAGAGAGGTACAAGCATGACTAATTCTACATGTACTGCATACCCCCCCCCAAAAAACACACACATACTTGGGCACAGCATGACATCAAATTGACTCGCCCTGCTTGCCAACTGCATACACGTGTTGTCCACAATCATCTCCTCATAGGTGATGTCAGGGTACTTGGCAGCCACCTCCCTGCATGCCTTGAGGAACAAACCATCACTCATTTTTACCACCTGTGTGTGTGGGGTGGGGGTGTGAGCACATTGGGGGATGGGGGGTTGGATGTGAGGGTGGGGGTGCAAGTGTTTAGGAGTGAAGGCAATGGAAAGAATGAAAAAGGGGAAGATAAAACATGGTCAAGGTGCAACCAAACATGGTCAAGGGAAACACAAAGCAGTGTCATGAACAACAAATAAGCACATAATCACCACCCCTCCAAGGCACCCAGCGCACAACATAGGCAACGTACATTGGCCTGTGTGTGAAAGAGAGGAGTTGGGTGTGAGCAACATGATGCATGATGGGTGCTTGTATGTGCATTGTACATGCAAGTTAAACACGTGCAGCATAAAATCACACACATGCGCACAAAATCACACACATGCGCACAAAATCACACACATGCGCACGAAATCACACACATGAGCACGAAATCACACACATGAGCACAACACAAATACAGGGACTGCATACCTTGTGTATGGCACTGAGCTGTGTATGCACAACACATGAGAGGTGGTGGGGAGGAAGAGAGTGAGAGCATGTTTGGCACAGGCACACACGACAGTACATCAGACAGGCAACAAACACAAAGATGCTTGTACACCACCCATCACCAACATGCCCCATCACCAACATTCACCAACATTCACCAACATTCTCCATCACTCACCTTTTTCCTGTTGTTGAGTGTGGCATATTCAAATGCATATTCCGCCACACGGGTGCTCTTTTCCCATGTGATAATCTTCAATGACTCAACCACCCCGGGCACGACCTCATGCTCCAACCCACTGTACTCGCCTTCTGTGTTTTCCCTGTTGGTGTGAAGGTGACGGTGTATGTGGGCGTGCATGGAGGGGTATGCATGTGTATGTAAGGGAGTGTGTGATTGGGTGTGGAGGGGTATGTGAAGGCATGCACGGGTGTACAAACAAACAAAACAAACAACGTACAGCTCATGGTGTTGCAATGGGCGTTGGCAGCATCGTCACCATCACCCACCCACCTACCAGCAACTACAAAACACATCACCGGCCACCACATACCGAATAACCACAATGTCGAGGTCCTTTTGTCGGGTTTCCACATTGGGTAGGTTAAACCCTGACACAAGATTGATGTACAGGTCCAGTGAGCGACGCAGCTGTACGTTGAGTGACTGTGTGCTTGTGGTACGTGAGAGTGGTGTGAATAGGGTGCCCTTGAGACACACACCTGTGTTTGTGGGGGGGATGGTGTATTTCGTGAGGATGTACTTGGTGATGATTTGCGTGGTGATGATTTGCTTGGTGATGATTTGTCTGGTGATGATGTTTCTTGGTACTTGATGATGAATCATGCATGAGAAAACACACAGCAAACCACACACACATACACAAAGGAGAAGTCGTGCACTTGTCACCACATCGACTTATTACGCAGCCACACCCCCAACCACAAAACCACATACGGTTGCGACGGATAGAGTCCAATACTTCATTTGGCAGGTCATGTACAGGATTCCCACGCTTGTCTGTGCCTGACACGTTGTCAAAGCGCTCCCATGAGATGGGGGCTTGCAATGCATCCACAACACGCTCCACCGAGTCGATGACCTCAGGGCCAATGCCATCACCAGGGATGACCTGTTGTGGTGGTGGTCATGGTGTTGAGCGTGATCAAAACCACAAGGTCATACACACATGGCGGTGATGAAAAAACCATGGGGTACACCCAGCACAATGGGCACATACCGTTACAACATGCTGGGAGCCTGCACCAGGTCGGGGAACATATGACATCTTTTCTCGCACCTATGTATCAGGACAGCCACATGGTGTGGACAACCACCATCACATCGCCTTGCCCCCCCTGCACCACCATACCTGCATGAGAGCAGCAGGCATTGCCTGGTGCATGCTGCTGATACGCTTTGCAGTTTGTCTGAGCATCGTTGCCACGTACAAGTAGCTCTATTTGGTAGGTTGGTGCAGGGCTTGAACAATGTTGCTGTGCCAATCCCTCGTCAACGCTCTTGGCGCCTGTGTTGTGCGCACCCAATCTCGTCGTGCTGGTGGTATTCGTGTTGGCCGTTGCACAGCCAGAAAATAACTACAGCTGCCTAGGCTTGACCCAAAGTCAAAACCTAAAGCTGCCAACCCTATTCTCAATCGTGACACATTTTGCATACTGTACATTCGGCATACTATTGTATAGATAAGTGCAATTGCATTGGCGAGCAAAAACACGGGTCATACACGCACCTGTGGCCTTGACCTGCTCGATTGAAGCATCCCACAAACTACGTTTCTCACGCTTGTGTTGTAGCGTTGTGCTGCCATACCCATCATCATGAAGCGTGCATTATCATTGGCGTGTCACGCATTGCGCTCTGGAGTGGCTCCTCAGGAAAATGCCCTGGCTGCATGTGCCACCCGCGCCTACAGCACCAAACCGGTGACTGCAGCATGCTTTCCAGGCGATGGCATTGGTATGAGCATGGGTGTGGGTGCGTATGATGTGTATGATCAGTTGGTATTTGCATGATGTGTTGTTGTGCCTCGAGGCGGGGTGTGTCCATCGCCCCCTCATGACCCCCCCATGCGGTCTGTCATCTCCCCCACCCACTCACCAATAGGCCCAGAAGTGATGGAGAGTGTGCAGGAAATATTCCAAGCTGCCTCTGTGCCCATTGAGTGGGACGTGCAAATGGTGCAGTTTAAAGAGGTGGATCCCCGCACCAACAGCTTTATCACCCGTGAAAACCTCGACGCAGTGCTGGTATGTGTGTACACAGTTGCCCATTGACAATTGCCCATTGACAGTTGCTCATTGCGTGTCTCGGTCGTTGCCCATTGGGGTTGGTTATGATGATGATCGTGTGTGTATTTTGTTTGTGTTTTATCCTGTGTCTGTATCTCCTTTGTATCCTGTGTCTGTGTTTCCTGTGCACCCAGTGCACCCACCTGCACCCACTGCACCTACACTGTGTGTCCTCTCTGTCACTGTCTTCCCAACACACCACCACTGTTCCCCCCCACCTACCCACACTCCCTACTACCCACACAGAAACACAAGATTGGCCTCAAGGCACCAATGACCACTCCCATTGGCAAGGGCTTTCGCTCTCTCAACCTGACGCTGCGCAAGGAGCTCAGTTTGTATGCCAATGTATGCTTGGGTTTTGGTGGGGAAGAGGATCTTGTTGGTTACGTGTAGGAACATAGGGGAAATGGAGGGGAAAATGGAGGGGTGGGTGGGTGCGAATACTCATACCTGGGGGTTTGCAAGGGACTGACATGGTCCCCTTGTTGTTGTTGATACACTTGCCTCATCACGCATTGTTTGCTGCCTTCTATGCACACAATGTCTACCCTCCACCATCTCCTCCATCACCACCTCCATTCACCTCAACACTTCTCCCTTGACACCACACACAGGTACGCCCCTGCTACAGCCTGCCGGGGTACAAGACACTGTATGATGATGTCAACTTGGTGACTGTGCGAGAAAACACAGAGGGCGAGTACAGTGGATTGGAGCATCAGGTGGTTCCGGGGGTAGTGGAGTCCTTGAAGGTGCGTTGTTGGATACTTGTGAGAGAGTATGAGATGTTTTGAGATGTTTTGAGATGTTTTGAGATGTTTTGAGATGTTTTGAGATGTTTTGAGGATGTGTGAGATGTTTTGAGATGTTTTGAGTATTGTGAGGATGTGTGAGATATTGTGAGGTGGTTATATGATGGTGATGCAATGGTTGAGATGTGATTTTTGAAATGTTGAGATGGTTGAGATGGTGCAACGTTTGCGTTGATGTGTATGTTTCTCAACGCACCTCAACGCTTCTGTACCACAATGCTTATGCATCTCAAACCGAATCCCAGGTGATCACACGCCACGCCAGTATGCGTGTTTGTGAATTTGCGTTTAAATATGCCAAGGACAACAACAAAAAGAGCGTGGCAGTGCTGCACAAGGTATGTTGTGTGCGTGTTGAGTGTGACTGTGATTGATTTATTTCGCTATCGTTTCACTACCGTGTTTTATGGTAGCGTACGTGCAAAAAGGGATTGTTTGGAATGTGTACCCACCCCATCCCATCCCATCCCCTGTGTACTCACCCCACCCGTTCCCCACCTGCCCCCCCCCCCAGGCGAATATTCAGCGCTTGGCTGATGGGCTGTTTCTAGAATGTGCACGACAGGTGGCTTCACAATACCCAGATATTGAGTTTCGGGAGCTGATTATTGACAATGCATGCATGCAGGTGTGTGATTGGTGTGTGTGGTGGTGTGTGATTGGAGTGTGTGATGCTGTGTTATGCTGTGCTATGCTGTGTGATGCTGTGTGTGGTGGTGCTCTGTCGTGCCATATATAATGGTGGTACTCTATGTACAATGTACTCTATGTGCTCTAATACACAAATGTTTTTATTGTCCGTATTTCCTTGTGTTTGCTTTGGTTGTAGATACAGTCTTTCTTGCCATTCCTATGGCATACACACACAATCTCTTGTTATTCCTATGCACACAATGTCAATTCCCACAACACACAACAACACACAGTTGGTGCAAAACCCCAACCAAGTGGGTGAGGTGATGTGCATGCCCAACCTGTATGGTGATATCATCAGTGACTTGTGTGCGGGGCTGGTTGGTGGGCTGGGGCTGGTGGCCAGCATGAATGTTGGTACGTAGGTTTTGTGTGTTGGGTGTGTGTTTGGTGTTGTGTGTTGTGACAGTGGCATGCTGGAGATACAAGGAATACAAAGCACAAGTGACCACCATTCCTTGCCATAACATTTGCCACCATACACATGCCCAACCATGAACATGACCATCCATACACATATCCCACCATACACACCCCCATCCATACCCCCCCCACCACCAATACACACAGGTGATGGGGGTTTGGCATTGGCAGAGGCAGTGCATGGGACTGCCCCAGACATTGCAGGCAAAAACGTAGCCAATCCCACAGCCTTGTTGCTAAGTGGTGTGATGATGCTGCGACACTTGGGCCTCAACGAACACGCCAAGCGCATCGAACAGGCAGTGTATGATACCATCTCCAAGGGGCCACGCACACGGGATCTGGGGGGGACTGCCACTCGCACAGACTTCACCAAGGCGATCATTGAACGTGTGCGATAATCATATGTGTTTTGTATGTTTTTTCGTTGTTGGTGACCGTGCATGGGCCATCATATGCAAAAATCAACGAGTGTGCCCTTTGTAACACGACATTGTGGTTGGTAAAGCATCAGGATATCGTCCACCTCTCAAAACTGCTCTCTTGGTTGTGCATGCAAGCTGTTTGACCACTCTCCAACCCCACTTGTTCGCTCATAAAAGCCAACCCACGCGTCCCTAGACATACTTACCGTGTCGTACGTGTCTCACGAGCTGCTGTGTGTCTGCAACCTTTTCATTTGAAGAGCATCGAAGAGCGTTTGTGGTGAGCGCGCAGTTTGTGTGGGCCAAACAATGATGCTCCAGGTAGTGTTGTTTTGAAAATGGTGCTATTGGTACTGCAATCATGACACGCTGCAACTTGCATGCAACTTGCAATTTCCCCGCTACAGACCGCATGGCGTGGCGTGGTGCACCACAACCCCACCCAGGTGTGTGTGTGGCACCCCCGCACACACTACATGATGCATAAAACATACAGCAGACCAATGTTGATCCTGGCACGTGCTGTCATGGACCCAGAAGCACGCTCCGACCAACACAATGCTGATGGTCACCATAACGGTCATCGTCATAATGGCACTAGTCACAACAACAATGACAACAATAATAATGGTGTTCCAGATGTACCATCAGCAAACAGCAACCAGGAGGAGGTTGAGCGGTGGCTGCAAGAATTGGGCATGAGTGAGGTAGGAAGGGTGTGCTTTCTTGGATGCCTTGAGATGTGTGCTCCCCACCAAATACACACTCCACCATCGCCTCATGCCACCAACCAGGAAACACTAGGATGGGCACGCAATGCCATCCCTGCGTTGTTTGAGATAACAGTGCCGCAATCAACAGCAGATGGCCCCCCGGAGCCGATCACCAATCAGCAGCAACGTAATGCAGGGAGATTTCGTGCCGCTATGGCAGCAGCGGTGGATGATGCAGCAGATACTATACTTGACAACACATCTGGTGTTCATGGCAGGTATGATGGATGCACGAATCTCCACTGTTCGGTAGAACCTGCATGTCACCACCGGGGATGCCATCTCATCACAACATCCCCACCTTGCACAGCAATCCAAATACATCATGGCCACCCCCAACGATTGGTGATCATGGCAACAACAGCAACAGCTTGCGAATGAACCAACGCACACGACAGCAACAGCGTCGCGCATTTCGTCCATCCCCCACTGCGGGGCGTGTGATGGCGTACCTGAGTAGCTTGGGGTTGAATGATGATCATCTGTACTGGATACAAATACTGGTACCAGAGCTATTTGAGCTTGATGTATGTTGTATATGAGGTGATGAGTTTTTACGATGTTTGGGGATGTGTACACGGTTGTGTACATGCACACGCATACCCTACTGCACACACACACAACTATACCCACACACAACTATACACACACACAACTATACACACGCACAACTATACACAAACAAAACTACATCCACCCATACCTTAACAACACACAGGTGGAGGCAGAGTTGCGTCCCAGCTGGCGACGCCTCTTTGACATGGATTGCGCCCCCACCAACGTCTTTCAACAGCTGCGTTGTGTGGTGGTGTGGGAATTCCTGTGTTCACTTGGAATGCGACCCAAGGACGTGCAGGTGGCAGCCAAAATGTGTCCCGTTGCATTTACCACATCATTATCAGATGGTGTAGAGCCCTTGGCGTTGTTGTTGAGTCAGCTGGGAATACCCAAAGTAGAGGTGCGTGGTTGTATGTACGGTTGTGTGTGTTTTCAATGCAGTGGTGTGCATGTTGTTGTTGTTCCTTGCTGTCATTGTTCCTGCCATAAGAAACGCATGTAGATACACAACACACAGTTATTCCCTCCACACACCACATACACACACAACTCACAACACAACACCTACGTGCAGATCGGTCGCATGTTTGCCACCACCCCCGAGCTCTTCTTCCTCGACATCGACAACAACATACAACCCGTGCTGCGCGTGCTGCGCGACCGTGTCCCCCAAGACGTCCTCTGTCGCATCCTCATGAGCTACCCCGGCATCCTCACCCTCCAACCCAATATGGTCAAACATCAGGTTTTGACCAAAATGGAATGGCTGCTGCGCATGAAGGTGGATCGGGAATATGTGGTGTCATTACTGGGAAAACGACCCCAGGCATTTGTGACTCCATTGGATGATGAGCCCAGCAGTCGTGGGTTGTTGGAGGAGCTGGGATTTACACAGGAGCAGATGCACACGTATTTGCCCATGCTGCAGGAAATGGCCAGGGCGGATTCGGGGCAGGGGGGTAGGGGAGAGGAGAAAGGAGAGGAAGAGGGGATGTCGGAGGGGGCATGGCATGGGGGAAGGGTATATGTGGGCTAGGGGTGGGTACATGAAAAGAGAGGGGGGATTGTGCAGTGGGGTGTGTACAGGGGGAGGCAATAGGGTGTGATGAGGCAAGGGTGTGCGTGTGATGATGATGATGATGATGATGATGATGATTGATATGAACTAGCATGATAGTCAACGTGATGTGTGTGTGAGGGAGTGGATGTGGTTTTCTTGTGGAGGTGATGTGCAACGAGTGTGTGTATGTGTGTGTGTGTGTTTCCGCAGCACAGCGCAGCACGATGAAAATGTTTGGCGGAGCACAGTGTGCATGTATGTGTGCGTTATTGTTATTGCTGTGTGTATGGCATGAGGTGTATGATGATGGGTTTTGTTTGACGATGCGTGTGTATGTACACATATGGTGTGTATGAATCCATGCGTTCTCTTTTTGACATTGACCACTGCTTTTTGTAACATCCGTGGAAATGTAATGGGAATGCGGAAAAGAATGTATGCTTGCCTGACGCGTTGATGGATTATGGATTATAAATTACAGCAAGCGCAATGATGAATGTTCTCTCTTAATGTTCTCTCTCATGGTCATATATCAAGTCCACAGGTCATTCTCTCATTGCCAAAACCCCATAGCCATCTCAAAACCCTCTCATTTCATCCTTGACAAGATGCAGCACAGTTTCGTCAGCATCAGCATGCAAGTGTGGGGATAAAAGCCATGTTGCTAGTAGCACATGCAGCTGCTGCTGAATTGGTGGTGGTGATGATGATGATGGGGTGACATTGCTGCGATGATGCCCATGGTGGTCGTCAATGGCTGCCATGTCTGACATCACACGCACAATCCGTCGTTTTGTGTCTAGGTCTTGGGCATGGGATGTGAGGATGGGCATGATCCACATGGATTCTGTGGATCCGAGATGGAACGAGAATATGCACATGATGTGATGGTCAGCCAAAAACTCCACATACCAAGCTGTTTCATGGTGTAGCTTACAAATACAGGTTGTGTGCACCACAGCTGCGTATCATTGTCATCCTTACAGGCAAGCATGCCACGTGCTTCTTCCATGCCTGCCACTGCATCGTGCAGGGTTGTCAATACCTGTTGTAGTGATGTCACGTACGTTTGCTGATGGTGCTGCACTGTACTTGCAGCAGCTTCCTGGAGGCCATGCATGTCCTGCAACACCCCTAGTGGCATCGATGGGAGTGCCCTGTGTGTGGCGGGAGAGGTGGGTGATGGTGATGGTGATATTTGGTCTTGGACGTCAACGTACTGTTTGGTAATGATTGCATCTGCCAAAGCTGTAGCAAGTTGACGACCCTCTTGCAATGCAGCCTGTGGGTGGGCAGCCCTGTATACGCATCATCAAATCCATGCGCAATTTTTCGCATGGAACATACCTTGTATGCATCTCGGGACGATTGTATCTTGTTGTATGCCAATTTGACACGGCGCTGCTGCTGTTTAAGCCAGACACGCTTGTCCATGCCATCAACCAATCAACTGCTTGCTCCCAGAGTTGGTGGCATTTTGTATTGTGGCATTTTGTATTACCATTGGTGAATACTGAATACACACACACACCAAAAAATCCTACCCCAAGTACGTTTTCACACTCATAATGGGGTGGTCACAATAACACACCTCGGTGTGCTATTGTGGTGTGTGACACAAATTGATGGAAAGCAACTCGCAACGTATGGATGTGCTTGTCTATGTACAGGGTGGCACACGTATATAACCCCACACTATAGCACAACATCTCTGGTGCGTCTTCTCATGCCGCTGCTTGTGGTTGGATCACGCGCACTATGGCGGGTGCCATACAATGCCCTGGGTGCCGTACAATGCCCTGGGTGCCGTACAATGCCCTGGGTGCAGTACAATGCCCTAGGCAGCGTGTACCTCAGTACACACACGCCCCGACATTCTCTTTCTTCTCACGCAGCCGTCCTGCTGCTTGTGCGTCGACTGCTGCGTCGTGTCCCCTGCTCCTGGGTAACCTCCTGCTCCTGGGTAACCTCCTCCCCTGCTACACCTCCCCCTGCAGACCCCCCCCGGCGGCTGCGTGTGCTCACCGTGCGTCCACTGGTGGTGGTGCGGGCCCGTTTTGTGCCCCCCCCCCCACGACCGCCGCGTCCTTGGTGTTGTGCTTCCCCATCCTCTTCACCCTGCTGCAGCACCACGTCTTCTTCTATGGTTGCCATGTGGCCATGTGTTGCTGTGTCAGCCACACGCGCAGCAGCTGCAGCCGTATCATCCACAGCACCTGCCATCATGGATGCAGCCCGTTTCCCACGACGCCCTGATGCCCGGGACATGCCCCCTGATGCACCTGTGGTGCTGCTGGGACGTGCAGGTGCAGATGCTGCTGGTTTTGGTGTTGGGTCGGTTGTGCGTCGTCGTTTGGGTGCTGTGGTGTGTTGCATCTCGGTGGCATCGTGGTCGGTGGGGGCGGTGCGTTCGCTGCGTGTGCTGGTGGTTGTTTTTGCTCCCTGCGATCGTGTAGATCGTGTTGGTTTATGTGTGGGGGCAGCATCATGGTCTTCTTGCTGCTCTTGTTGTGCATGTTGCTCTTCATCGTCATGTGCTGCAGCTGCTCCTCGTGTTGATCGTCGCCCACCAACAGTTGTCTTTGTCTGTGCTGCTGCAGGTGCTGTGGATGATGTACGAGCACGGGCAGACCTTGCTGTTGTCTTTTTAGCTGTTGCTGTTGTTGTCTTTGTCTTTTTCGAGGCAGCAGCACCTCGTTTTGTTGTCGTCTTGCCCCTGGTCTTGGAAGGTGCCTTGGCAGATGCAGCAGCATCTTCTTCCACCTCTTCTTCTTCTTCCTCGTCATTGTGCTGCAGTGGGTCATGGATGCCTCCTTGTGTATTGTCATGCTCTACAACCACCTCCTCTACAATTCCCTCCTCTTCCTCTTCCTCAACAATATCCCCCTCTTTCTCCTCCTCCCCCCCATCCACAGGTGTCTTCTCGGCAGCTTCTTCCACAGCAGTAGTTCCTTCTTGCTGTGACAGGCGACTGCGCCGCCCACGTGCCGCAGCAGGGGCCCGCTTGGCCTGGGCCTTTTTGGGAGGGGCCCGTTTTGTGGGTGTCTTTTTTGTAGGTGCTGGTACTGCAGCGGTGGGTGAGAGGCCATGTGGTACTTCTGCTGCATTTGCTGTGGAAGATACCTGTGTGTGTTTGTGTGAGGTGTGTGAAAAATGTGTGTGTATAAAAGGTGTGTGTACAATGTGTAGCGGAATGTACAACACAACACAAACACATACCAGTTTGAGCACACTCTGTACCAGGCCACCCAACATACGAGGGCGCCCCCCCGCAGATGGCGTGTTGCTCCCATCCCTCCCATTCCTCCCATCCCCAGACCCAACCACCACATCCTCCCGCCCAGCTGCCTGCTGCATTGCGTGTTGCTCAAGTTGTGCTTGTCGTGCATCAAGACGTGTCTGTAGATCCTGCAGTGCTTGTTGTTGCTCTTGTAATGCTTGCTGTTCTTCCAAGAGGTCATCGTAGTGCTGTTGTAGTTCTGCACGTTGTGTGTCCAGCTGTTGTGCCTGGGTGTTGAGTTGTTGTGCACGAGCATCCAGCTGTGCCTGCTGGTGCTGGAGTGCATGGTGCTGTTCCTGTGTGTGTTGTTGGGGTGGGGTGGGGTGCGTGACATGGTGTGTGAGGGGGGTTGCACATGGGTATGTAGTAATATACATGTGTGTACATGTGTGTGTGTGTGTGTGTGTGTGTGTGTATTTTGAAGCACATACACAACAGAAACCAAACACTACACAACCAACCCCACCAAACACATGGTTGTATACTCATCTACCATGTACTCATCTACCTGCAATGCTGCTTGCTGTTGTGTCAATGCTTGTTGTGCATCTTCTACAGCAGATTCCTTTGCCTGCACTGCTGCTTCCCTGCGTGTTTGTATGAGAGGTGGATGTGTACAACATAATGACATGCATACATACATCACACCATGCATGCACACACACACACACACTTACACACACACAATCATACACACACACAATCATACACACACACAATCATACACACACACACATACACGCATGCACACACATACCGTTGAGCCAGTGCTTGCTGTTGTGCTTGTTGCTGTGCAACAGCTATTGCATGGCGTTGTTGTTCTTGTGTGAATTCAGCCTGAGCAGCTGCCAGTGCCTTTTCCCTGTGTGATGATGAATGGATGGTGGTGAGTGTGTGATTAAGTGCATGTTCATGGGTTTGAATACAAACATACATATATACATACATACACACACACATATATATATGACATGTAGATATACGTTGTACAGCAGCGGACATATACCACACATAAACATAGAGGAAAACCACCCAAAACCAGCTTCACAACATACTTGTCCTGCACAGCATGCTCTCGTGCTGTATGCTCCTCCTCCTCTAACAACAACAGCGCCCGCTTTTCCGACACCATCAGATCCTCCTCCTCGAGTTCCATCGCTCGGGTTGCAAGTGCCTCCTCTCGTGTTTTCAACTCCTCTTTATTGTGTGTGGTTGAAGCAGCAGGGCGCTGTGACACAGCAGTGGCGAGCTGTGCTTCCAGGCCTGCGACGCGATTAGACCATGTGCTTTCCAACTCGGCCCTGGGTATGTGGGGGTGGGGGGAGTGATGTGGGGGGATATACGTGTGCCCGTGGGGTTACGCGGGTGCTGGTGGCACTACACATTAGAGGTCATACGCACACATTATAGGTCATACAGAATTAAAGAACCACAACCTCGCAACCTGACACACAAGCACCACCACCACACTCGTACAGTTGCTTGTGAGCACTGTCCCGTTCTCGTTCGAGGTCGATGAGCTGCTGTCCCACAATGATGGCACGCTCCTCAAACGCATGCATCTGTCGGTAATACTCCTTGTCAGCTTTTGCTGCTTCCACCTTGACACGCTGTGGTCAGAGATATATGTGTGTCATCATGCACTGATCACCCATTCCCGCCCAACACTACAAAACATACCTCTATGAATTTCTGTTGGGACTGAACATCAGTTTCTAGGGCACTGTTGCGTGTTTTGAGTGTTGCAACCTGTGGAGGGTGGAATCTTGTTCACTTGTGTCGTCCTTCATGGTCACCCTACCCACAGCAGAGCATGCCTGTCTTTCCAGTGCTTTGATGTGCGACTGCAAATCCTTGGCTTCAGCAGTCGTGACACGATTGACATCAAATGCGCCTTGGCGCCTGGAGTGATTGATCATTGTGGGGGATTGTGCCGACACAACGGCACACATGCAACACCACATACGTATTCACAACATACCTGAGCTTCTCCCAGACGCTTTCATTCATAGATTCAGCAGTCGTAGCCATTGTTGCTGTGAACAATCCTTTGTATGATGGTCTGTATACACAACAGCTAGCTAGTTGGTGTGTGCATGTTGTGGTGTACTAATTCACACGGAAGAAAAGAAGTACTAGATTTGTAGTCACTGTGTTTTGTTGTGTGAAAGACTTGTGAAATATGTTATTGTGCACCCAGTTATTTTGGGCAACAGCAGGAGCACCCCGAAAGCACCTGTTGTAATTAGTGGTCTTTGAAGCACTATGGGATTCCACGCGTTGCGTGTATTGACGCTCTATTGACTCTCTTGACACTGCATCTTTATATCTGATCATCATCAACAACAACAACAGCAGCACCACCACCACCACCACCACCACCACAACTACCTGCATATCACAGCATATATAGAGCAATATACATCCCCAAACATCCCCAATCCATAACCACACCGTCCATCACACATGACCCACCCCCAGCATCCCCCCTGTGCACATTTGCGGGAGCTTGTCAAGGACTGCCTGTCCAAGCACATGTATGAGAGTGCATCCTTTTTTGCAGACAAGCTCGTGACACTCAGTGGTCATGCACCTGCCGACGTGTGGCTCCTTGCCCAGGTATGTGTGTTGGATGCGCATGTTACATGTCCGGTTGGAGGTGTGTTACTCCCCCGCTTACAAAATGCACGTCCCTCTCACAGGCATTTTACGTCAACAAACAATACCATCGCTGCCTGTTGCTGCTCAAGCAATCAGGTTTGGTTGATCAGGATGTGCGATGTCGCTACCTTGCAGCCCGCTGCTTGATTGCCTGTGAGGAGTGGGATGAGTGTTTGCAGCTTTTAGGAGAGGATGGGGATGGTACGGATGCAATGACGACAGACAAAACAATGGTGCGTGTTTTACAGAGGATGGGATGTCGAGGGGTGGCCGCGATGAGATTGGTATACTGCACGCACACCACACACTGATCGAGCAACATCTACTGTGTTGACAACATGCATTGGACATCACACTGTACATATACACAAATTGCCTTAATTACCATGCATATGGCATATACATGGCAAAAAAGCTACACACAACACACTGACACATGCTACATGTACACACATGATTCACCGACACACATGATTCACATCAACACCCCTCACAGGCCCCTCACAGTGCACTAGGCATGGAGGTGCATGAGGCAGCAGCACAACACCTGTTGCGTGGACGTGTATATCAGGCACTTGATAATACAACAGCAGCAATCAAATCATTCAAAGCAGCGTTGGTGGCTGATCCATACTGCTATGAGGTGTTTTTTTTGTTTTTCTGTTTTATTTTGTGTTTTACTCTTTTTCTGTGTGTGGATGTGTATGTGTTTGTGGGTGTTTCATGCTGTTGTATGTGTGTATTGAACATTTTTTGTTTATTGAACAAGTTTGTAATTGAACATTTTTGTTGGATGTGTTGTGTGCATGTACACCCTCACTCCACATCAAGAATAACACACACAACAACACATACAACAACAACACCCCCACACACACCCAGGCATTCCAAGCACTCGCAGACCACCACTACCTCACCAATGAAGAAGAACTCACACTCATAGACACGCTGCATGTCAGACCAGAGGACACATGGTTGACCCTACTATATCGATGTCGGGCGAAAAAGTATCAACAGGGCAACACTATGGAGGCTCAGCTGATGGCATTGCAGGGGGGTGGGGGAGGGGAGAGGGGAGGGCATGTGAGTGGGTATGTGAGTGGGCATGTGAGTGGGCATGTGAGTGCGAGTGCAAGTGCGCAGGGGAGTGGGTTGCAGTTTGAGTCTATGATGATGCAGCATGAAGTTGCGACACCTGCAAGTATGTGTAGGAGAGGGTGTTTTGGGGGAGGGTGTATGTTGCCATATGCATACTGTGTGTATACACGTATTGGGATATGTGTGTGTCTTGTCACATTGTATATGTGAGTGTTTGTATCCAAATGTGTTTGCCATACTACCATGAGACCTTGGTATATAGCCCACCCTCAACTCCCCCTCATACATCCCATCCACAACACCCCCCCTGTACACCCCACAGCCGGTGTACGCACACGAGCAATGACACGCCATCGTTCCGACGCCTCCACCATCTCCCCCACCCCCCCCACCCCCAGCGGCGCCGACCCCCCCCACCCCCACCCCCACCCCCACCCGGGGGGACCCCTCCCCCCCACCAATGATGTCTCGACAAGCTTGGATGTCATGGCATGTCGTGCTGATTGGCTGTATCATCAGGGGTTGTATCAAGAGTGTTTTGCATTGACGAGTAGTATGTTGGCAAGGGACCCCTATGCTACGGAGCACCTACCTTTACACCTAGCTGCTGCACTGGAGTTGAAGCAGAAGAATGAACTGTTTCTGCGTGCACACAAGTATGAGTGATGTGTGCTGGTGGAGTGTTGGTGTAGTGAGTGTTGGTCAAGTGTGTGTTGGTGAAGTGCGTGTTGTGTTGTTGAAGGCAGACATGCACATGACACATGCTTTCTCTACACATACTTTCTCTACGCATTCTCTCTGTATACACGTATTGTTCATATCAAACACACACACACACACATTTTCGTACATACATACACTCCCTCACATGCACACATACCCCCTTTACGCACTCCCTCCCTCCCTCCCTCACCCACACACAACCACACCCACACGCACCCTCACACACCCTCACACAGGCTTGTCAGCAACTACCCCGACAAGGCAGTCTCATGGTTTGCAGTGGGGTGCTACTACATGGCAACAGGGCAATATGCCAGTGCCAGTCGTTACTTTGGCAAGGCAACAGCAGCAGACCCAAGATTTGCAGCTGGGTGGGTGGGGTATGGGCATGCCTTTGCTGCACAGGATGAGTCAGACAAGGTGTGTGGGTGGGGGTGGGGATGGTGGTGGGGGTGTGTATATGTATCTAGGTGCGTGTGGGTGGGTGGATATGCGTGGATAAATCAAATCAAATTTCACTCTTTCTTTGTGTGTGTGTGGGTGGGGGGGTGTATATGTACATATGTGTATGTGTGAATACATCAAATCTGTGTGTGTGTAGGATGTATTTCTACCATTTACATTTTCTTCCCATTCAATCCACTACTACACTCGATACAACACCCATGTCTGTCTGCCCATCCCCCACAATCATCACCGCCTCCACAATCAACCCCCTCACCCAGCACCGTCACCCACCCCCACCATCACCACCACCCTCCCCCCCACTCTACCATAGGCAATGGCAGCGTACAGAAGAGCATCCAGAAGCTTCCCAGGTCTCCATGCCCCCCTCCTAGGCATGGGGATAGAATACGCCCGCATGAACAACACCAACCTGGCCGAATCCCTCGTCTTGCAAGCCCACCGCATGTGCAGCGCCGACCCCCTCACACTGCACGAAATGGGCGTGCTGGCGTACAAACAAGGCCGCATGGAAGAAGCAGTGGAGCGCTTTCACACTGCATTACAGCTCGTGCCTGCTGCCACACGACACTTGCCGGTGTGGGAAGCCACCATGACGAATTTGGGGCATGCGTATAGGAGACAAGGGCAGTATGGAAGGGCGATTGAGTGGTTGAATCATGCGTTGGCGTTGTGTCCACATCAATCGGGGGCACTGGCTGCATTGGGGTTGACCTATCATTTGCAGGTGTGTATGTCTATTTTTCTCTTTTTTTCTTTTTCTCTTTTTCTCTCTGTCTGTCTGTCTGTGTGTGTGTTTATGTAGAGGGTGTGTGGGTGTTTATGTAGAGGGTGTGCGGGGTATGCATGATTGGGTATTGTGTGCGTGTGCCCAGGGACGGTGGGTGCTGGAGGGAGAAGCATGCGTGTGTACATCACGGCACACCCACACCCACACACCCACATCAACACCCACACACCGCAGGGTGATCTATACAAGGCAATTGAACACTACCACAAAGCCCTGGGCCTGCGTCCGGAAGACACGTTGACCACGGATCTGTTGACCATGGCGGTCAACGGTTTGGAAGCTGCGGAAGCATCTGCCATGGCTGCTGCGGATGACATCAGCGTGCCATTGGACATGTCGGTGATTCATGAGGGGGGGGATGACATGGAGTGAAATGGAGTGTGGTGGTGGTGGTGGAGGTGTACTTGGTGGTGTACAGGAGGAGGAAGTATACATGGCAGTACATGCAAGTCTAAATATTTGTGTTACATTGCAAAAAACGAGAGGAAACATGTCACTGAAAGTAAACATACGCAACGCAATGTAAACATGCAACACAGCAGATATGGTGGTGATGATAAAAAACGTTTACAATATCGATGTTGTTTGTTTATTCATATGCGTTGTGGTGGATGCATGTGTGGTGAGGATGAGGGATTGTGTTGAGGGGTGTTTCCAGTCAACACCATGCCTAACCCAGTCAACACCATGGTTCTCCATACAACATCAAGGGAACAAAAACATGTCAGCATTCCTCGGTCACACACAATCGACACACATACATCCCTTCTCTCATGCCAACACCCCTTGCATGCAACCTCCCCCCCCCCCACACACATGGGGGCGACATTGTCATCCTGCAACCACACCGGTCCTTCATCGCAACTATCATGCAGCATACGAAACCACGTACAAAACAAAAGCACTCCCACTGATGATTCCAAAACCATTGTATCTACCAGCATCATTATCTACCATTATCATTATCGTCTTTCACTCTCCCCAGTGCCCCAATACCATGCTTTCCTGCACGATACCATGCTTTTCCACACAATGTCCAACACAATGTCCTCCTACATCGTGCATATATCACTCCTACATCATGCATGTCTCACTCTATACACTCACTTCCCCCTCCAGGCCAACCTATATATTCTCACCCCTGCAATGCAACCTGCAGTGTTTCCAATGCCTTGTCAGACAGGCTGCGTGGAAACAGAGACACCCGCTTACGAGGGGGTTCATCACTGAAGCACATGGTGATGACACTCAGGTTGTCTGCTGCGTGATGCTCCTTGGCATGCTCAATCTGTTGGTGGTAAAGGTGTGGGGGTGATGTTGGTGGTAGAGGTGTGATGGGGATGTTGGTGATGTTGGGTGTGGGCAATGGTGATGATTGAGATGATTGTAGTATGATAATATTGTTTAATAATTGAGAAAAGAGGGATGTTGATTGATAACCATCTTGACACACCACATGGTATACCCACATCTGCATACCCACATCACCATCCCCCCACAAAACAAACACACACCAATTCTTTGCAGCATTGCTGTGGATCATTTATATGCTTCAAACTATCACGGGCGAGCTCCACCACGCGCTCGCTGCTAAACATGTCAAACAACCCATCGCATGCCAACACCAAAAACTCATCCCCGCGCGTGAGCTGGTGTACGACCACATCTGGCTCTGCTGTGAGTGGGCCAACCAGCGTGTCGTCTTTAAACACCTTGAATTCACTGGAAAAGTCGCCAATGGCTCGTGTGACTGCCAGATGCCCATTCACCCGTGCCTCGGGGCACACAAACCCCCCATGCGCCTCGACACGACGCAATTCCTCTTGACAACTCGGCCGATGATCTTGTGTGAGCTGCAGTGGTTTGCCGTCACGGCACAGTACGGCACGGCTGTCACCTGCGTTGGCAATGTACACTGTACTGCCCCACACGAGGGCGGCCAATGCTGTGGTGCCACATGCGTGGCCCTGCTCACGTGCGGCGATGTAAAACTTGCGATCTGTTGCAACAAATGCATCGCGCTGTGTGTATGTGATGTGTGTGTGTGTGTTTTCTGGAAGAAAAAAAGCAACGACGTCATCCAATGCACGGGAATCATACCAAGCATGCATCCAAATGGTTGGGAAAGGCTGGGTGTTCGACCACCGCCTGCAATAGGTTGTCTCGTGCAAATTCTGCTGCTGTGGCGCCACCATGGCCATCGAATACCTGTGGGGGATATCAAGGAAGTTCCATGGTCAACAATCGGTGGTCCTACCAGCATACCGCCACGTACCGCAAAAAAGGCCTTAATTTCAGGCCCTGGTATCGTGTGCCCTACAGTCCTCTCGACGTCGTCTACAAGCAGAACAACATCTTCCATCGACTGTTTACCCCCTCTATCTGCTTGGCTGCCATGTCTCAAGCTCAGCAGCGAATACGGTGGCACAACCTGGTTGGTGAGGTATTGTTGCTGTGAGCCAACAGCCGTGTGGCAGCTGAAACAAGCGCCTTCTGGTGTCGCATTCAACAAACACACTGCTCTACACTCCACGGACCCCTGTATCCTGCGCTTCCTCGTGCTCTGGAGTGCTAGCAAATCGTACTCTGCAAGACTTGGTGCTCTGCCGAAGTGCTGTGGGTTTGTTCTCGTGATTTGTGAGTGTCATCAACGAAGATTGACAGCTGCTGTCATTGTTGCTATTTTATGCTGGCGTGTGTATCGGTAATTGTGGGAGGGGTTACAAGGCAATTATATGTGACAATTCAATTGTTATGCAAAGACAATAAACCATATGTACCCCATCGGCTACGTCACCTGAGTGCTACATCACCTGCTCTTGCATCCACTGCTATGTGTTCCTCTCCAAAATGGCCAAGGCAGGGGACAAGTAGTTGTTGGCCTTGTCAGGCAAGTGTGCAACAAGCTCATACGTCTCCAATCCCTTTTCTGGTGTGTACTCGTGGCACACCTCAAACGTCGTGTTGCGCGCCAAGGGATCATGCAGTGCTTTGAGGCACACGTCGGCAACATCGGCATAGCTGATGCGCTGTGTAATGCGGTTGCCCTGATCAAACACCAGGGCCTTGTAGCCTCCTGGTTCCTCAAACATGGGGCCCGGTCGGACAATGGTGTACCCCAGACCACCATTGCGCAATTTTGCCTCACCTGGATGGTTGGGGTGGGATGGTGTTGTATGAGATATTTGCATGCCGTAGGCTGGTTAATTGTGCGCTGCATGAGTCCTTGTTGTACAGTTTCATCAACACCCCCATTCAATCACATCCATCCGTCCCCATCCATCACCCGCACCTTTGCGCTTGAAGCCCATCACCTTGTCACGCTCCTGCCCATCCAACCCCACTCGTGACCCACCAGAGCAGGACACCAACACAAAATCAGTAGTTTGACCACCAGGTAACGATTTAATAAAGTCAACCATCAACTTGAATTCACCTTTCCTCCCATCAAACACATCTGCGTGGGGGGGGGGGGAGGGCATGTGAAGCTGGTGTAATCATATATCTGTACACACTCACATATCTCACTCAGGTCAACATGGTCAACACATGGTCAATATAGCACACCCATCATCCCATCACCCAGCATGCCATCACCCGTCATCACGCACCTGCACCAGGCACAACAACAGCAGCACGTTCCACTCGTGGCTCAAACCGAATAGACAAGTGTGTGAGTTGCGTGGGGTCCAGTGGCTCATCATTGGACACACCACGTAGTAGGTTGAATGGGAGGCGGATGGTTTGGTAGCCGGGTCGGGTGGACATGCGGGAAGAGTACTTGTTGCCATTGGCTGTGGTTGTGCGTATGAGGGGGTGATGTTGTGTGAGCGGGGGCGTGGGGGGTGGGGTGGGTGGGTGGGGGTGGGGGTGGGCACGTGTTGAGCCATGAAGAAACACACAGGCTGGAATACATAGGGTGGAATACATGTACACACATTTTCACAAATGCACACAAATGCACACCCATGTACACACAAATTCACAACAGCACACCCAAAAAACAACCCCCAAGAGAGACATTACACACATACCAGTGGTTAACGTAATGATATAAGGGTTGCCATCACTGCACACACGCAGCACAAGTCCTTCACTACCACTGAGTGTACCGCCCTTGGGGAGCTGTACCTCTGCCCCCATCTCTGCCACACCACCACGTGATCGCACCACACCTAGGTGTGTGTTTTTATGGGTGTGATTTCATGGGTGTGTTTTTATGGGTTTGTGTTGTCAAATGTTTGTGTGTTTTATGGGTGTGTTTTCATGGGTGCGTAAGGCATTGGGTACACAGGAAATACCATACAGTCCCTCCTCGCACCCCAACATTGCACCCCACCCCTCATCCTCTCCCCACCCAGCACCACCCATTCCCCTAGGGAACCCTCTCTCACCTTCAAATTGCAACTGCCCATCTTCATTCACTGTGCACTGTGCAGTATCCTGTGCCCTCTCATACGTCCTCCTCGCCTGTCGTTCTCCCACAGGTTGACCCACATGCTCCACTGAAAACACAGAAAACGTGTCGGGAAAGCGTGCATCTGCAATGAGCTGTTTTGTTTTGGATGAAAGGCGGCCCTCCCTTCGCGCTGCTGCATTTTGGTGATCCTGTTGGGGGTGGAGGGTGGGGGTGGAGGGTGGAGGTGATACATACATATACAGTGTGTAGTGTGTAGTGTTAGTGCATAGTGTACACAATACAAACAGCCCCAATACACACCCCAAAACAACCACCAACACACAACACGCCAACGTACCAAAAATGCCTTGGCCAAGTTCCCCACCCCTGTATCCTCTACACGGCTAAGGTCAGCTGTCAACAATGTACGTGCACCAGTGCAGCAAATAATCTGTATACGGTGTTGTTTTATTTGCGTGGTGTGCTATTTTATTTGCGTGTTGTGTTGAATGCACGTATTTTTATGGTGCAATGCCACATTTCTCACATCAAGCACCCCAGCACACACATACCTTGTCCACACCCTGCACAGCCAGCTGGCATGCTTTTTCATCACCAATGTCGCCCACCACCACCTCAACTGACTGGGGGATGTTGGCAGTGGGTGCGGTTTCAGGGCGCACCAGCGCACGAACCTTGTAGCCACGCAGCAGGAGCTTGCGCAGGAGCACACGCCCCACACGCCCTGTTGCACCGGCCACCAATACGGTGGTGTTTTCTGCTTGGGGTGCCTCAAAGACGCTGACATCCTGCATCCTGCCAAACTCGTCATCGAGCGAGATGGACTGCACTGGTGAAGAAATTTTTGTGAATTGCGTCCACACGTCATCAAGCAGCGCGCGAGACTTGCGACCCATCACATAGGGGTTGATGTCTTCCAAGTTGAAGCCTTGCTGCTGTTCAGATCGCTTGCCTTTGCTGCTGCTGGGCGTTGGCTCGTCATTGCTTGCCCTAGTAATGATCGCGATATGCTGTTGATGCCGGCGTGCGGGGTTGCGGGGATGCAGTGGGCGAGAGTGGGAACGGTGGTTGCTGTACATGTGTGTTGCTCCATGGGTGTTCCGCAATGGGTTGGTTTGCGGGTGCTGCATTATGATGACAGTATATTGGGAATGCAACGGGATAGAACAAGTGTGGTAGCGATACACAAAACTACTGTATACACAAAAACTCCAGTGTCCACCGCTTGTTGTCAAAACACCCCTTGTCTCAAAACACCACCTCCTGCAGCAACACTGCCGACCGCTGCCCATCCACCACCCCTGCCAGTGCCCGCGCCACACGAACCGGGAAGTCCTGCAGCTGTGCCTCTAACCGCGTGAGCACCGCCGCATACCGTTGATGCTTGCGTCGAAGCACCCGCACAAAGGCGTGCACGGCGAGGTACTTGACGTGCTGCTGGGGCACTGTGAAACCGCAGGGGATGCCCCATCGTTCTCTGGCAGTGGCAATGCGGCTGCGTATGAGGTACCGGCAGTATGACATGCCCCGTTCGATGGCCGCAGAGAGGACTGCGTTGCGTATGGGGGGCCCCTTGACATTGGTGACGTAGCAGTGGAGCTTCATTGCTGCCAAGAGGTGCATCTGTGTGGAGTGATGTGTGTGTGTATACGGCTCTCTTCATATACGCTCTACAAATGTATACTCTTTATAAACACTCTTCATGTGCACAAGTATGTTGCACAAACACCATACCGTGCACACCACACAACCACACACCACCTGGTATACCCCCCCCCACACCACACCCCATCATACTACAACACCCCCACAACCCCTCACACACCTGGTATATGTTCAGCCCCACAACATCAGCAGAGTTGATGGATGTATCTAGAAGCAAGGGGTGGCACTTGGGCTGCAGGAATTGACATAGTTTGGGCACCAGGTTGAGTTCAGCACGAGTGTGGGGGAGGGTCATTGTGGATATCAAGCGCTCACCAGAGTACCGAGTGTAATCAGCCTGGTGGTTTTTTGTTAGGTTTTTTGTTTTTGGTGGTGGTGTTTTGTTGTTGTGTGGGTTGTTGTGTGGCTTTCTTTTGTTCTTTTTTGTGTGGGGTGGGTGGGGGAGGGCAGGAAATGTGTGTTTACACTCACGCACACGCACACGCACCACCACGCACACGCACCACCACGCACACGCACCACCACGCACACGCACCATCATGCACACGCACCACCATGCACACGCACCACCACACACATGCACCACCACGCACACCACTACACACTCTCCCAACACGACTACCTGTATCTCCAGTGTTGTTACATTGACAAGCAGCCCACACCATGGTACAAATCGTGCACCATCAGGGGCCACATAAACATTGTGTGCATCCCCTGTACCATCCCCCCCAGCACCCAATATGGGGCATGGAAAGCTGGTTTTTGTTTTTTCTACATTGATGCGGATACCATAGTCGGGAAAGGCTGAGGGTGATTGTGGTTATGTGAGTGTGTGGTGTGTGGGAGTTTTTTGTGGGTTTTGGGAGTTTTGTGCGTATGATTGTGTAGGTGTGTGTTTTGTGTGTGGCATGTATGTGTATGGTTGTGGAAGTGTACATGGTTGTATATATGTTTTGTGGTAAGTGTATTTCCACATCATACACATGTACATGGTTGTATGTGCATGGGTACGTCTTGCAGTCCATGTATTTCCGCACTCATACGAATGTACGTACACCTACCAACAACACCAACCCCACGACCTTGCATCATGCGTTCAACATACTCCATAGCCACTCTTCGGCTGTCGGTCAGCAGCAATGCATCGTCTACCTGGCGTACCAACACTGTCCTCACACCATGTGATGCTGTGTTGGGTACGCCATGTGATGTTGTTGGTGGTACACCATGTGATGTTGTTGGTGGTACACCATGTGTTGTTGGTGGTGGTACACCATGTGATGTTGTTGGTGGTACACCATGTGATGTTGTTGCAGCTGGTGCTGCTGCTGCTACTGTTGATGCTGCTGCTGGTTCTATCATCCATGGTAATGATGGGGGTGGCGCTGTACGTGTAGCAGTGGGTGTTGTGTTTTCTGAGCCACCATGAGCAGCAGAGTTTGCCTCTTGGCTTGGTCTGTTGGTCCTTTCACCAAGGGGGGGGCCATGCGCAACACCACTGGTACTGTTGGTGCCTGTGGAGGTGGTGTGTGTGTGTGTGAAGGTGGTGTGATGGTGGTGTGGGTGTGTGGGTGTGTGGGTGTGTGGAGGTGGTGTGCGTGTGACAAGAGGGTGATACTAGTATGGGGTTGACGACATTGTAGTGAATATGGATGTGTGGTCAACATGATGGATGTATGGTCAAACATGAATGTAGGTCAACATATGTATTCAATAAAACACACACCAATACCTGCTGCATGTTTGGCAAGCTCAGTCAAATGACCATGGGAAGATGCTGTAGAAGGTGCCGGAAGCTGTCCTGCATGTGCCTGCTGTTGTGTGTGACACTGTGTTGTGTGTGGTGAGGGGAGGTGCAGGCAGGAGTGTAGGTGTGTGGCCTCCATGTCTGCGAGGTATAGGTTGCATAACAGCGTTGACAGTGTGGAGCCCTGTGTTGTTGTTGTTGTTTTGTGTGTGTGTGTGTGCAAATGTGTGCATGCATTACTATGTACAGTCAATGCAAACGTGAACAACATTTATCAAGTCACAGCACATTGCATACCACCACAAACAATCACTGCCTTTTCCACACAACCCACCCACCCACCCACCCATCACCACATCCCACCTGTGGTATACCCATGTTCTGCTGGTACCACACCCCATCCACCAACAACAACGCATGCTGCAAATGATCCATCAGCAACTGCACCAGCTGTGGCGTGTTGCCCCGAGTGTACAACACCTGGTCGGCAAACACGCTCACCCTACTGTCGGTGCTGCGGGCGGCAGCAAGGGAGGGGAATCCCACAAAGGGGTCGTGGAGGTGGAGCGCACGGCTTCGGCTTATGCATTTGACTGCAGTAAAGTGGGGAACTGCTTGGGTGTATTTGACGACCATGTAGCCTGGTTGACGCAACAGGGGGGTTGGGGGTGCAGGATTGTGGGGATTGTGGCCTGACGTGTTCCCCTGTTGTTGTTGTTGTTTTCGTTGTTGTCCTCCACCCTCTACATGATGCTGTTGATCCTGTGCACCAATCTCTACATGATGCTGCATGTCTTCCTGTACCATGTCTTCCTGTACAATGCCCAGCAGCTTCAACAGCCGAGGCACCTGTATGCTATCAAACGCCCTCCGCACATCCACAGCAACAATGTACACCACTGGCAGTCGGCCACCATGCTGTGCACGCTGTGCATGTGTTGTACGCCCTGAGGCTCCTACTTTGAGTGCTGGTGATGGTTGTGATGATGATACATGATGTGTGTTGTGTGATACATGCTGTGTGTTGTGTGATACATGATGTGTGTTGTGTGATACATTGTGTGTGTTGTGTGATGCATGCTGTGTGTTGTGTGATGCATGCTGTGTAGCCCTCATGCGTTGGGTATGCCAGTGATGTAAGTAGGGGTGGAGGCGTTTGTAGGTATCGTTGTACCCCAGCACAGAGCAGCCAAGTCTATGTGGGTGGTGTTGTAGGATTTCTGCTTTCAGTGCCTGGGTTAATGACGACGAACGGTCATGATGGCCATGAGAGCAATGATGATGATAGAAGATAATGATAGTAATGATCGTGACAGTAATGATAACGATAGCCATGATAATAGCGATAGTCATGATAATGTCAACACACACACACACATTGTGTACCTGTCCCACAAGTTGCATAGTCACATTGATGGGCTTCTTGTCTACTGTGAGTATCCTCCACCCCTGGGGGCCCCCATCCTCCTCCCCTTCAGGGACCTTGAAACGTGCAACACACCGGCTGCTTTGGTTGCTGATTGGACGCATGCCTGGGGGTGTTTAGGTGTAAGGGGGGCATGGGTGTTTGGGTGTAAGGGGGCATGCGTTCAAGTACTGTGTTGGGTGTTTGTGTACAGTGTGGAGTATTTGTGTACAGTTTGGGGTGCGTGTTTGTGTACAGTGGGGTGTGTGTTTCTATCAAGTAGGGTGTGTACATTGTAGGTTTGTAGGACGAGTGATTGCATGTAGCAATGTGTGTACAATCCTACATGCACACACAGAAATTCCTTCTATACACCTCTTATATACCTCCCTACAAACCCTATACATACACCCCACCACCCACCCTATCATACACCCCACCACACACCCCACCACACACCCCACCGACCTGCATTCTTGGGCAACAGCCGCAACCGCGCAGCACCCAATTCCCTCCCCTGAAGAATCTTCAATGCCATCCAGCTGTGTACCGGTACATACTGCTGCCCCACCACCTTGGACATGGCTGCCTCTTGTAGGGCATGCCATACAGGTTTCCTGTACAGGAGGTGTTGATGGTGATTTGGTGGTGTTGACCATTGTGTTGACCATCATGTTGATCATGGTGTGTGCTATTTTTTCTTTTTGATTTTCATTATGTTGACCAGTATGGTGCATGTTGACCATTGTGTTGACCATTGTGTTGACCAGTATGGTGCATGTTGGTACAGGTGTACATGCAACAACCTGATGATGACACGCACATCATCATCATACCGATAGTAAAATATATGCGTCCTATAATGTTCACTCTCTGTGATGTAAAAGCATGTGCGCAACATTGGCACCACCAGCACCGTGAACAACCAGCCAACCCACAGATGTAATTGTTGTTGACAAAATAATGCATGCTGTCGGGGGGTGCTGCGTACACCTGGGCCTATGGGTGTTTGTGGGGGGTTTGAGTTATGAAGTAGGGGGGTTTGAGGAATGATATAGAAGGAAGTGATGTGACATGAGGGGGGGAGATGTGATGTAGGGGGAAAGAGGAATGACGTAGGGGGGAGAGATGAATACAAGGGGGAAGAGGTATGCATGTAGGGAGGAAGGTTGTGTACACTGTCACACCCTCACAACACGTAACACATGTCACACATACGTAAAAACATGGTGTGTCGTAGCCCCCTACATGCTTGGTGAAGCGTCATGTGTTCGTATCTACGTAGCTGTACAAATGATAATATGTGTTTCCGTAATTGACGCTGCGTGGCACGATCACCCAAGAGCGCCTGTGTGTGTATGTGGAGGTGTGTGTAAGGGTGTGTGTGTATGGTGTGTAGGTGTATGTTTTCACGACACAACACATACCCTGTTTGTACACCCACACCCTTTTTCTCACACAACACACCCCTCGCATCATCACATACCCCTGGCACACAAAGACACGTACCCACTGCACACAACAACACATACCCGTGGCACGCAATGGCGTATACAGGCCCACACAAACGCCCCCACTGCCTCCCCAGGTGTGTACTGTTGCAACCTCATCTGATGTAAGCGACGCTGCCTACCACTGCCACTCGTACCGAGGGCCCCCCCGGACCCCCCCACACCACCACTGCTCCCACCCACAGGTGCGTACTGGCCCCCAAGTGCTGCCTGTGTACAGGGCCCACCCCCCGGCTCCCCTGCAGGGACCGTGGAGGGGGTGGTGGTTTGCTGTGTGGAGCCTGCTGGTTGTGTGGAGGGGGTCGTTATGGGTTGGGAGAGGGGGAGCGTGGAGAGCGAAGAGGGCTCCATGCTCGAGGGGCCCACGGTGGAGGGTGTGGGTGGGTGGGTGGAGAGGTGGGGGGGTGCGGTGGTGTGGGTGGGATTGGTGGGGGGTTGGGTGGTGGTTGTGTCTGTAGTGCCAGGTGGCATCTTGCATGGGCAGTACAGGTCTAAAAGACGCTTGAATGGACACTTGGCGGTCATCACTGGTGGTGGTGATAGTAGTGTGTGTATGTGCAGTACCATACAGAAGACATAATCGTACATGCTGCAGGTGACACAAGAGCTCCACACACCACCACAAAACCACCAAACTCTCTCCCTCATACACCAGCACAAAACCCTAAACACCACCCCCCCCTTACCAATCATGCGATCCAGCAGCGGCAGTATATGCTGCTGACAAGGCGGTACCTCTTCTGCCACTCGAGGAACCTTCCGGTACCCGGACCCCTGACTGGTCCCCCCCGGGCCCTGCTTGGGATTGAAGAGCGCATTGTATTGGGGGTTGAATATTGAGGTGTAGAGGAGGGCTGCACGATGGGGGGACCCCTGGAGTGCTGCAAGGGGATCTGTATGTGAAAAGAGAGGGTATGGGTGTGTGAAAAGAGAGGGGATGGGTGTGTATGGAAGATAGATTTTGCAAGGGTGCATGGGGGTGCATAAAGAAAACAGGGGTGTGCTGGGAAAAGAAGAGATGAGTGCGAAACCACCCCAAAGGGGGGTGGTCTAACGTAGGGAGGCATGACATAGCAGGTCCATGTGTGAGTATGTGTGTGTATGAATATGTGTGTATGTGCATATGTGCAGGAGAATATGCGTATATCAAACCCCATACAACACACAACACACACAAACACACACACATACGATGTGTAGATAGGCATGTTTTGGCAGGTGCTCGTGCACAATACAAGGCATGCCAGCGTGGTAGCAACACCTTACTGGGCTGCCTGATGCTATGTATTGTAGCTGCTGTTGAGCCACGTGGCGCTGGTGCTGTCGGTGGGCGATCCTTGTTGGGTGGCTGGTGCGGCATGGGTGGTCTGTTGTGCTGCTGTGCACGGCGTGGTGGTGCTGCTGCCTGGGGGTGCTGGGGTGGTGGTGGTACTCTAAACACACTCGTGTGCGCCGTTCTTGTAGTTGTGGTGCTTGCATGCACACGTTTTCTCTTTGTCTGTTGACCATCATGTTGACCATCATATTGTTCTCTATGCAGCACCATCCCTTTGCTCTCATTATCATCCTCCATCTCCTCTTCCTCCTCATCCTCATGGGCAGCAGCAGCAGCAGCTACCACCGCAGCTGCTTTGGCTTGTCGTTTGGCTTGGCGACGTCTCAACCACCTCGGGTGCCTTTTTCTTTTACCGCCACCACCACCACTACCACCACCACCACTAATTCCATCATCATGTGTAGCAGCAGTATACACGGGTGCTTGTGTAGAAATGGTGTGTCCTCCCCATGGCGCTTGTGTAGCAATGGTGTGTGTGCCCCATGGTGCTTGTGTCACAAAAGCGCCACCCGCCTGTGCCTGTGTGCCCCCACCCCCCCCACTCCCCATGGTCATCTGTGCACCCCCCCACCCCTGTGTGCAGGTAGTGGCACGCTGTGCAAGATATGCTGATGTGGCGGCAAAGGCAGCAGCCCCCTGGGCAGTGAGTTCCGGAAGCATGGTTTCTATAGCTATACGTTGCTGTGCATCACTACGCTGCTGCCATGCCTGTGTGGGGTGGTGTGTTGTGTTGTGATTATGGGTGGAGTGTGGAGCATACAGACATGTGTACAACATACCTACACACACATACTGACACACACATACACCTACACAAACAAGCATACCCCCCCACACACACCTGGTACAAATGGCGCCCAGTGAGTTGTAAGTAGCATCCATTCTCCAAAGGCCAAAACACAGATGCATGCAACAACAGACGCAACATCACCACATCCCCAACCACGTCGTGCAGTGCTTGCCACCATGCATTCTTCAGCACGTGGACACTGCTGTTGGGAAAGTAGCATTCCACGTGGTGAAAGCCTGGTGCTACTGGGAGGCCACTCGATGTGCGATGCTGTGGTTGATGTAGGATGGGGATGTGTTGGTGGACGCGTTGTGTCTCTCAGCCTCAACCGGCATCTCTGCAGAGTGCACATCATACCACACGGTAGCCCATGGTGAGCAGGTGGCGCACGTCTTCCCCTAGTTGACGCACCAATCGCTCCACTGCACGGTTGACAATCTGTGTTGAGTTGTTACTTGATGATACAACTGGATGGAAGCATGAGTCTTGTCACAACATCACTGCCACAAAACCTGCTCCTGTGTGCATCGTTTCTCGAGTGACTTGTGCACAACCAGATTCTGTGATGATGGATGGTTGTCATCCACTGCCAAGCATCCTTCCAATGCAATGCGATGCTCCTGATCGGTAAATGCATCCAACAACTGCTGCTTTGTGACGAGTTTGACGCCGTGGGGCGTTGTGGCGTATCGCTGCAGCAGTTCGATCAGACCAACCACTGCTTGCTCTCCTCCGTATACACGCTCCAGCACCTGGCATGATGGCGTGCTTTTTGATGCCATGTTGGTTGCTACATACTGTTTCGAAGAGGAGAGCTGGTATGTAACAATGTTGGCCTTTGGAAAAACGATTTATAGTCAAAAACCAACAAGAATACCTCAACAGGGAGCAATACCTTAAGCAACACTATCAACACCTCAACACCACAATGGCTGAGGAGGAGGTTGCAGTGCAGTTTGATGTCAAACCAACGCCACCAATTTTGACCAACCCAATCGCCTTGCGTTTGGCAAAGCTTCTCATTCGTGAGTGGCATGACGAGGGTCCTGCGGTATGTGTATGCAGATACCTAGCAGCACGTTTAATGGAGCAGTATGGAGCACACATCACATTGATGCACATCCCACATTACAACAACAACAGGACACGTTTGAAATACTGGCACGACGTGGTCGTCAAACCCTGCAGGAATTCAACACCTGCGTTGTAGAGCGGCTCAAGAGGACAGAAAAACACCCCAACATCGAGTCGCAAAACAATGCCATTGCCCAGGAGCTCAATGCCGTCAAGCAGCACCTGCTCATCCTGATGCAGCACAACTATGTCCGCTCCTACCAGCTCAACCACCCCATTCTCATGCAGCCAATGAGCGACAAGGGGAAGAAAGCAGAGGGCAGTGGCGCCAAGCGGCCTGCACCTGAGGTTGGAAACCCATTAACCAGGAAACCCATCATTGCATACGAAGCAGACCTATTTGCAGCTATTACAAGCATCAGGTACTGGTGTGGTTGGGGTGGTTGTGTGGGTGTAGGGCCTGTGTGATTTTAATTGTTTGTATGTATCATGGTCACCATCATCCCCATGCTCATCATCATCTTCACCATTGTCACCCCATCTGACGTCATCATTGTTCCCTCCACAGTAAGCCACGTGTCATGTCGTATGTGGAGGAGCATTACAGCCCATTGCAATCCAGCATCATCACTGCATTGGTAGAACAAGGGCGTTTACGGTATGTTGATATGTGCTTGATTGTGCATGTGCTGATGTGCTCATTGGATTCTTGAGTTTTTTGTTGTCGACCTTGTTTCATTGTATCCTTGGGTTGTCAAGCTTGTTGTTATTCCTCTTTGTGTCTTTGGTGTACTTGACCATCAATATAATGCACATACATCACCATATGAACACCATACACCACCGACACCATGCACAACCATACCCTTCACCCCCCCTCCCCCCCCCACATACCACCCCCACCACCCACCCACCACCACCTCAGGTTTGACCAGGTGCACCAGTGGGTATCACGCAATGATCAGCTCAAGCAGCAGGACAAGGCAGTACACCGTGTGGCTGCAGCACTAGTGGGTCTTGTGAAGGAGCGACTGGTGGAACGTGCACCTACTTGTATGCAGCCAGCACCCCTTGTGACGGTATGTGAGAGTGTGGGTGTGGGTGGATGTGTGGGTGTGTTGGTGTGGGTGTTTTGGTGGTGTATGTTTTGGTGGTGTATGTGTTGGTGGTGTATGTGTTGGTGGTGTATGTGTTGGTGGTGTATGTGTGTAGATTTGGAATGGCTATGTTGTGGAAACACATTTGTACATGCCGCATGTGCATGTATGCACACCATGTCCACCTCAATACCTTGTGTATATCAAACATACAACCAGTTTTGTTTTCTCCCTCTTGAAAGCACACCCCAAACACACCCCAAACCACACCCCAACCACACACACCCGAAACACACACCCCAAACACCCCCAAACACCACCCCAAACACCCCTGATACACACACACAGAGTGCAGCACCCAGGAAGAAAAAAGCATCAGCGAAGATGGCAGAGGGAAAACATAGGGATCAAATAGAAAGTGCACTCTACAAAGACATGAAACACCAGCAGCGCACACGATTTCTGCCAACCCACCAACTGTTGGGGCTGGTTATCGAACAGGGGGGGAATGTGGGGGAGGAAGAGGATGAGGGAGAGGGAGAGGGGGGTCGTCCTAGTAAAAGGGCTCGACAGGAAGAGGGTAGGATGGTGGTGTGCATGTGTATGTGTGTATGTGTATATATATATATATATGTGTATATATATATGTGTGTGTGTGTGGTTGGACTTTGGCACACCCATGCACATCCAATGTACACCCTACACATCTACCCCCCCACATCCCCACAGCAACACCCACCAGTAGCAAGCGCATCAACGACCCTGACACCATGATGTTGTGGCGTGTCAACATGGATGAATTTCTGGTAAGGTTTCGTCATGATATTCTTGCACACAATGCTGGGAGGGCGTGCAAGGACAATGCACATGTTGCTGCAGCTGCGTATGTGGCGATGGTGGAGGCACGAAAACATGTTGAACAGGTGTGGTGATGGGATGGGTGGTGGTGGTGGTGGTGGCAAGGTATTGCCAGAGTACTGCCACTGGAATGTAGGTAATACTCTTAGAATGTCTGTAATGCTGCATTAAAACGTAGCTGTCAAACCCCACCCATGCTGTCAAACCTACCTACAAACACACCCTCACCCACACACGCAATGTCTCCCACCCTCTCCACATACCTATACAGCCAATGATACCCACGACTCACAAGCACGGTCACCCTCACACCACACAGTTTGATACCCAAGACTCACAAGCACTGCCACTGCAAAATATCCTCCGCACAGCATCTGCCATCACCACCGGCACGTACATGGACGTGATAAACAATGATGAGTTTGATGTTGGGCAATCACTCGCGTATGTGGGTGTTTGGCGGTGTGGGGACACTTGTGATGCAACTGTGTAGACTATATAGTGTATGTTTATACCATAGTTTTCACTCCCAACACACACACACACAATCATGCACAGTAAGCTGAGGGAGAATATTCAGTTTGACTTGTTGCAATGGTCAACACGGGGCATGAGCTACCAACTCAACTACAAGTCAGCTATGGACACCATACAACGCCGATATGCACTATGCTGGGTATGCTGTGTGTGCTGTGCATGCTGTGTCATGAGTGCGGTGTGCTGGGTATGCTGGGTATGCTGTGTGCTCTGTATTTCCTTTGTCCTCCCCTTATTATTCCTCACCTCACCCCCTGTGTTTTTCCTCACCTCACCCCCTGTTTTTTTCCTCACCTCACCCCCTTTGATTACCCTCACCAGTTGTATGCCAAGTATGGTGAGAATGGCAAGCGTGTCTTCAAGGTTTTGGCGGATGATGAATGTGTGCAGATGGAGCAAAAGACAATAGCAGAGCGTGCCATGATTGTGGAAAAGGTATGTATGTACGGTATTTGTATGGTGTTTGGCATTGGTGTGGAAATTATATGGTATTTGTACGGTGTTTGTGTGGTATGTGCATAGTATTGGTATGGTATTTGAGTGGAATGTGTGTGGTATTTGTGTAGTGTTTGTATTGTATTTGCATAGCATGTGAGTATTGATGATCTCATGCCCCTCCCCCACTCTCCACCCCCAAACCCCACCCACCCCCCAAACCCCCCACCCCACCCCCTCCCCCCCCACACACTCACTCAGGATGCACGTGAGCTCCTATACAAACTAGAAGCAGAAGGCGTAGTCACCTCCCAGGAGCTGCATCGTCCCAATGAAATGGCCCCCTCTCGGTCCTTTTACACCTGGCATGTCAAATCTGGGTGGCCTGAACTCAAGGAGGCGTGCACACTCAATATATTGAGGGGCATAGCCAATACCCTGTCAATCATGCAACCTGAAAATGAAGATGAGGATACGGTACGTGTTTGTTTGTTTGTTTGTGTCTGTGTTTGTGTCTGTGTACCACTACCAACACACCTCAACATGCACCAATCTGTCTGGCATTGCAACAATCGTTTCCCCTCAACCCACCCCTTTTCCCTCACCCACCCCACAACCCCTTTCACTCAACCCACCCCTTCCCACTCAACCCACAGACTCTGCTATTGGAACGCATGCAGGATGCACGGCAATATCAACAAATCAAGGAGGCAAAACGTGCTGCATTGGACCGGTACAAGGTCAAACAGTGTGCATTTGCTTCTGCATTGATGCGCATGGAACGGGATTTGGTGCTGTTTTTGTACCCCACAACATGAGCATGACAAATGATTTTGATGTACCCCACAACACGGAGGTGGGTGCTGTTTGTGCAAGTGGATATGGCTTGTTTGGCTGTGCACCCACTGTGTGGCTGTCATTGCAGCCCAACAACTCTTCATGTACACTACAAGATACGCACTGCACATCATTATTGTGTGTTTTGTTCCACACACCATTTTTGTCTTCTCTGTTGCAAGCATGATGTATGTTGCGAGTGCATTACATCCATGACGTCCCTGTTTTTCACACCATTGTTGATCTGGATTGCAAGTGCATTTCATCCCTGCATGATATCCCATGCAACGTCAAACACACAAAACACACACACATGTGCCCAGTAGCACTAGGCACTCGTCAAAGTCACTAGTAGTACACACATCAAATTCAAGTCAAACACACATGAACAACAGAGCACACATGGCCAAAAAACTATCTTCCATGTGCAGGGGGGTGACTGCAGTACAGCACATGCACAGAAAACACATCATCATGAGTACACACAAGGGTGTGGGAAGCATCTGTCACGTCATGGAGCATTGTGCCCCACTGTGATGTTTATTATAAATGCACACATCTGTGCATGCTGATACACACATATGCATGCTGATACACACCAGCACCAAGAGGTATAGATGCACCTGTCTGCATGGTCTCATCATGATGTGCAACACACCAGCACTCATGCAGCAGTGTGGTTTCCTCATCATTTTGCATATCGCTTGTTGTCTCATTTTGCACATCACCTGGTTGTCTCATTTTGCATATCGCTTGGTCCATTCCGCTGCCACGCGATCATGCTCCTCTCGATCAGTAAGTAGCTGCTGGGCAATGCTGCCAACAAGGGGATCCTCTGTGTGAAGACAATGACATGTGTGTGTGTGGGAGTGTGTGTGGGTGTCTGCATGGGACGACCTTACAGATGTGGTGTACTGTATTCAGCACACGGTACATCATACACAATGCATCATCACTGCACAGCATAATTATACTACACATCATCATATTACAGAGCAAAACCATACGTGGGTTGGGATCTGTGAGGAGTGCGCAGATGGAGAGCAAGACCTTGGAGATGGTGAGTGCTGGGCTCCACTGGTCCTTGAGCACATCCAAACAAATTTGCCCCTGACTATTGATGTTGCAGTGGTAGATGCGGGTGCGGAATGTCACCTGTGTGGGTGATGATGAGCATGGTACTCTACTGTTACCGCCTCCATATGCATGCCATTTCCTCGTCGATGCACCTTGGGAGGTTTGAATGGATAGTCCTTGGGAAACGCCACATTGAGGAAAAATACACCCCCCGCATATGGAGAACCTTTTTGGATAACGTGTGGACGAGGATGATCAGCAGTACACTACACAACACAACGACCAATCCATCAAAGCATGACCCACCGTCAGGACCGAGAATGGTCGACACCCACTCGTAAATATTGTCTCCTTTGGGACCAGCAGAGCAATTGCAAGGGGGATCAAGCGCTATCTCTGCAAGTTCCTTTTGAATGCGTTTGGCAGATGGGTGTGTGTATCCATTGGAGGCCATAGTGCTTGTGTATCGTTGTTTGTAACCAAGCAATTGTTGTTGGTGTTGCTGAGAAGAAAATGCGGGTTGATCAACGGATGATCATCAACAGAAAAACAACAGAAACACACACGTCAACATATATTTGAATAGGTCAAGATGATGTGGTGGTTGGTGTGGTGGCATCAGTGGCATCCTCTGCCTTGCTACTACCACTGCTGGGGGCCTGCAGTGTCGACAGCGATCGTTCTGGCTGCTGCGCTTTTGGCTTGGGCACCTCCACCTTGGGCAACCTGGGTGTGGCATTGTTGTGCATCCACCTTGCCATGGAGTGTATCTTGCACCCCACCCAGCAGCCATACCGATCATATAACTTGTTCATGTGGTACAAGCGCAATGCGCTTGTCTTCAACGTGGTCCAGATGCCCGCATCCCCCATGCGCCATGCCCAGTTGCCCACTGCCTTGCCCGGTGTGTTCATGCGTGCCTCGTTGTCCAATGCAAGCACATCCTGCATCTGAAACACTGCTGTCTTACCCACTGACCGACATGCAACCTGTTGTTGGTTTTTTAAAGGGGTGTTATTTTTTTGTTGTTGTTGGGTGTGTTGTCCTACATTTTTGGGTGTATTTGTCATAAAAGCACATGTGTTTTCAAACATCTGATGCGTTTTGCAACATCAGCTGCCTTCTTCCAGCAATCAGCCTTCTTCTCGGCAACCATACCCCCATAGACCATACCTGAATAAACAACCACGCCACATCCACGTCTTCTGGTGTACCCGTCACGTTGAGGTACTCCATCACATGCTGCTTGATTTCGGGTGTGGCGCTGTCATTCCACCACCCAACCATTGTTTCATTATCATGGGTGCCTGCAGTGTGGGTACTTGCGGTGGGGAAGCACAGACAGACGTGGGGGTATGTGCATGCCCCCCTATTGGTATGTATTCATAGGGAAACCCACTCCCATACACAGCACACAATGTGTGTATACAAAACACACTCATACATACTGTCCGTATACACATACAAACTCCATACAAAATGTCTACACATACAAACTACACACCCTACACATGCCAAAACACATGCCAAAACACACCCCGGAACAGTACAATCCAGCAACTGGAAAGTACAACACACAAAGTACAACACAAGAACCACCGCTCTCTCCCACAACACCTACCGGGATATACAAATGAGTTTTCATAGTGGTTGTGCGGCAAGTAGAGGTTCTTCGACCCCCCACCCCAAGCAAATTGCAGCACCAGCATTCCGGGTGCTTCTATTGCTTCTCTCAGTGCATCCACATCAGGGGTGATGACTCCCAGGTCTTCTGCTAATATAGGGACACTGCCCAGGGCCTTTTTGGGGGGGGATGAATAAGGGGGTGTGCATGAGTGGGTGGGTGGGATGTGGGGGTATGTAGGGGGATGCATGTGGGGGCACACAGGTGTGCAGAGTATGTGGGACAGGTGTAGCCTCTCTCTATCTACAGTGCGTTGGTCATGATGGACACACAACACACACCCACACACCCCTCCCCCACCCCCCACACCTCTTTCAGTGCCGAAAACAACTCCTCCCCCGGCCCAGCCTTCCACACCCCAATCATCGCATTCTCCCGCCATGCCTCCACCGCCCAATACCCCGCAAATCCCCTGAAATGATCAATCCGCACTTCATCGTACAGTTTAAATGCCCGTCCCAGGCGCTGGACCCACCATGCATACTGCTGCTCACGATGTGCTGCCCAGTCATACAGGGGGGAGCCCCACAGCTGTCCCGTGTCGGAGAAGGCATCGGGGGGCACACCTGAAACCAACACAGGGAGTCCATCTTCCGAGAGTGAAAAGAGGTGCTGATTGGCCCACACGTCGCTGCTGTGCCCACCTACGTAGATGGGCATGTCACCCACCATGAGGATGTCTTTCTTGTTGGCATAATCCTTGTGGGTGAGGGGGGGAAGGAGTGGGTGTGTGATTTGGGGGGGAAGGAGTGGGTGTGTGTGATTGGGGGAAGGAGAGGGTGTGTGATTTGGGGGAAGGAGTAGT